>OHUE01000052.1_pt1 | contig 66356 bp, 59 predicted proteins | sample 1579111 | NCBI WGS metagenome assembly OHUE01 (sample SAMEA3879524, study PRJEB24766) | human gut metagenome | biome: human-associated habitat; feature: feces | place: USA | collected 1985/1987 | reverse complement strand
CCCGATTTTTTTTGCAAACACAAAAAAGGCCGTCTCATTTTGAGACAGCCTCTTTATATACTCGATTAGCCAATTAACTAAATTTATACTTTGCTTCAAGACTGCTTATTCATTATCATTTTTTTGTATAGAAAGATTTCTATGTTGAAAAGATAAATGCTTAATGCCATGTCCTTTTGCAATTTCTCTTTTATATACTATTTCTGTTGCACCCCAATCAACGACAAGACCGTTATATCCAGCTTTTTTTAGCATTAACATTGCAGAAAGCATGCATAAACGATTGGCAACAAGTGATTGCAGTTCCTCTTGTGTTAAATAGTTGTATATATTCTCTTCAGGTTTAGGTATTGAGCCATGAAGGAATAGATTTCTACAGGTTAAGCAGAATTCTTCTTCTGTAGAAAGATTAATTCCTAAACTTATAAAAGGATTTGACAGTTTGGTCGAATTTGGAATTTCATTAAATTTCCCTACTTTGCTACTAAGTTTATCCCATGTCCTTTTGTCTACTTTATCCTTTATGGTCTTTATTGCTTTTTTTAATTCATATAGCAGTTGTGATGCTATAGATGTATCTTCAATAAGTTTACGTACTTTATTTGTTTCTTTTGACATAAAGTATGATGTTATTGTTTCTAAAGCTACAGAGGCTAACCCTCCTTTTGAAATATTTTCTAAACACCCAGCTTGAGTAATTAGAATACAAGCTCTTCTCAATTCGATATTGTTGTACAGCAGTCGAACTAAATTCTCAAAATGTTTTGAAGATAATAAAAATTCCTCGTCTTCAAGATTCTTATAACGATGAAAATCTATAAGCGGTTTCTTTGAGTTGATAGTGTTGTTTAAACTTTGATATTTAAATGTAAGTGAATCTATTTTACCTGGTTGCATACTAACGTAAAAAATGTTATCTGCTATATAATAGCCATTTAGTAACGCATAGGCAGAACGAATTGAATCCACTATATTAACAAAATCTTCATGACGAACTATATTTGGACTTTTAATAATAAAAAAGCCCAGATCTTTTGATATTATTTCGTGATAAAAAATATATATGGTTTTACCGATTTCAATTTTTACTGCATTCTTAAATGGATATTGTTGGTTAATATTGGTTGTAATGTCATAGATTACGCCTCTATTGTGATTGGGATTAAAATCTTGTGGATTGAATCTAAATAGAGCCGTTTGTTTGGAATTAACCCATTTATTATCATCATAATCAGCTCTAAATGCTTTAATAATTACCTTAGCTTTGCGTGGTACATTTTCAGCAATAGCCAAAGATACACTCTCAACATCATTTTGGCTGATAAATATATTGATATTTGGTACATTACCACCAGTTGGTGATGGAATTACCAATACGGCTGGCTTACAAAAAAAGTCGTCTACATTTATTTTATCCGAAAAAGCCTCTGGTATCACAAAATCCAATTGATATCTACTATCTTGTAATCTACTAATAGTAGCTCGCATTATACACTTGTCATTAGGGTACAATGCAAAAAAAAATTCCTGCTTACCTGATTCAAGAATATACAGAAGTGCCAGTATTGCATTATCGTCTGCAAAGATTGTATCTTTTATTGAATAACTACCTATTCCAGTATCCATAAACTGCATCTTTTTATTGTAAAGTTATAGGTTATTATTCAATTATCGAAACAGATAATCAAATTTTCTATTTTCTATTCGTTTAGGAGAAAAAAACTATTATAAAAATCTCAAAGCGACAGATATTATAAGTGTATCTTTTTAGCTCAATGCCTTATGAGTCATTCTTAAGAAAGCCGGATTTTGTACGAGTACGCCCCTCAACATTGCTTACAGATGATAGAACTTATAATCAGGTTTATTATAAATATAAAGAATTAGGCGGCAACGGCAGTGTTGCCAAAAGTTATAGTTTTATACCACATATAGATGAACTCTTATGGGATTTAATGAAAAAAGTGTATTATGTGAAGATACTATTACATTACTGAATTTAAGATCATTCATGAAGAGAGAATAACTGTATTGTTTTTTGTGAATAAAATAGCATAATAATGTTGCCGAATAAACTGCATAAAATAAAAAAATCGACACAGTTTATTCGGCAAACAAATTAGATTTTAAGTTTTGGTAAAGTACTTACTACATTTACCGTCTGGTAAGAGAGAATCATGACTGACAACAAGAGATCAAGAATGTAACGTGGTTGCTCGTGTTCCCTTGACCAATCGTTGGGGTCATTTTTGATTTGTGATGCTTTGTCGATAGTTACGGCATAGCGTTCCATTATCCAGTCGATAGCGGACTTACCATTTACGATGTACTCGTAGGCATTGAGCGGAATGTTCTCAATAGTGATATGGCTATTGTAGATGATGTGTGTTTTGTCGGCGATGAGCTTTCCGTTTTCGTCACGCACTTTGGCAAAGCGCATCTTTTCCACGGTGAAGTATTGGTATGTTTCTTCTGTCCACTCGTCCTGCCAAATGTCAATGTCTCCCGTAATAATTACACCGAGTGTACGTTGTACTTGCGTCGACATTTCCGAATAAGTGCCTGCGCCTTGTTCTGTAGCAGGAGTATTGATGCCTTGCTCATAGTTCAAATGTAAGTCAGCAAGTTCTTTTCCGGCTTTATAAAAAGCCATGAAGTCCTGTACATTATCCACTATGGGGATACGTGGCAATGACTTTTTCAAGTCATCGGCGAAACGCCCACGGTATTGTTTGGAATGAAGCAAACCATACACATAGTAGAAAATATGTTCTTTTGTAATGGCGCGTGAATCGTCAAAGCGACTGCGGACTTCTTTCAATATCCAGTCTGTGATGCCATCACGACGGATATAGCGATTTGTTTCTGCATCATCGAAAAGTGAAGCCTGTGGATTTTTATTTTCCTCGTACCAATATAAGGGGAAACACTGGCTTTTCCCTATCAATTCCAAGTCTGGAAGTGTGTCTGATATAATGCAGGTAAAATCTTTGCTTACCCCTATACCGCTTACGCATATTAGTAAATTCTTACTAGTAGTGTTAGGAAACAACTTAGGTAATTGATACTGACTCCAATTAAAAACTTTATCATAGTATAACCATTGCTTAAAAAATGGGCGATATATTGCTTTTCGTATTTTACTACAATCAAAAATTTGTTGTTCCCTTTTCAATGCTTGTTCAAACAATTTCTGGTCCCACTTAATTTTTATTGGATCAACATTAACTAAAGCTGATACATCTTCTATAGTTTTGCACGTAGTGCATTTTTTAATTTCATCATTATAAACATTTATCGTATTAGTCATTCTTGATGATAATAACTTTGATGAGGAATCATAACACCATACATCACGATGTGTAATATCTCCTGCTGAAAAAATTGAAAATACGGTTTGCTTACTATCTTTTTTATTGCCTAATAGTATCAAATTATCAAATACACCATCGCGTTGATTTATCCAGTCTGCCTTTTCGTTAGGAATAATAACCTGCCAATCCAACTTCCGCGAAGAAATGGAGCGGAAGTCCTTTACCATTTTGAGCTTTTGCTCGCGAGTTAGATAATCTCCTATATCGTGGTAATGAATAACGGCCTTTTGTCCTTTCTTTACAGGATTCTTGACAAGGAAAGTGATTGCAATAGGTGTACGTGAACCACTACCAAAGATTTTCCCACCCTCCTTGCGAGATAATTCGCCTGAAGTACGCTGGTTCCCACGCAAATTCAATACATAGATAGAGGTAATTTCTTTTTCAAGACAACGGCGAAATCCCTCCCCTGAATTACTATCCAGCCATGCGCCATTGCTTATAAAAGCAATGATGCCGCCTTCGTCTTGTGGTATGCGGTCTGAAGCCCATCGAAAAGCCTTAATATAACTGTCATAAAGAGCCTGAATTGTTCTTCCTTTATCTGTTGTGGCCGCAGCATAGGTGTCAGCGATTCGTTTCTCTAAATATGGATAAGATAAGTTTTGTGCTTTGTCATTGGCACTCTTTTGTCCTACCGAATACGGAGGATTCCCCACAATCACTCTCACATGTGTAGCCATTTGCTTCTTTACTCGTTTGGAATTGTCCTGGAAGAACTCCGTGAAAAGCTCATTGTGCTTCTTCTCCGCTAACTGGAAGGTGTCAGTCAGACAGATTCCGCTATATGGCAGGTAAGTTTTACGACGGGTTATCTCATGGAATACAGATTCTATGTTCACATCTGCGATATAATAGGCCAGCAACACGATTTCATTGCAATGAATTTCGTTCAGATACTTGCGTTCCATATCCTCTGGACGAATCAGTCCCGACTGCAACAATCGCGTAATGAACGTGCCTGTGCCTACAAACGGGTCGAGGATATGCACATTCTGTGCGGTCAGCGAAGTGTTGAACTCCGCCTTGAGAATATCATCCACAGAGCGGATGATGAAATCTACACACTCTACGGGTGTATAAACAATGCCCAATTTTTCCACTGTGAGCGGGAATGCGCCCTTAAAGAATTTCTCATATAGGTTCTTGATGATCGTCTGTTTTCCCTCCAAATTATCAATGCCACCAACATTCATGCGTACCGATTTGTAGAATTTATCCAGTATCTCGGTATCTTTCTCGAAAGCCTGTTCTTGCAAGAGGTCTATCATGCGCTGCATGGAACGGCTCACGGCATTGTTGTTCACGAACTGGTAGTCGGCAAATAGCGCATCGAATACCGGACGGGTAATCATATGCTGCGCCAGCATTTCAATAGCCTGTGCTGCATCTACTGACGGGTTAAGGTCGCGCTGTAGCCCCTTGAGGTATTCGTTGAACGCTTTTTTATGTATGCCGGATTGGATGAGCTTGGATATACGCTCGATGAACTTGTGCGCGATGAGTCCGACTTCCTTTGCCCAGTTTTCCCAATATAGGCGGTCACCGCACTTTTCCACGAGCTTGGCATACATGCCGTCTTGCAACTCACCGAATCTAAGTTCCAACTGGCGGGCGATTTCTGCGTTCTCCATCTGCCGCGCTTCTTCCTCTCCCTCCTGAAAGCCTAACCCCGGCCTGCCAATAGTGACTGATGGGGTGTAGGACTGTTTGTTTGGTTTCTGCTTGTTGAGTGCAATCTTATTCACCATCGCATTGAAACGGTCGTCGTGAGAGCGTAGCGCATTCAGGATTTCCCAAACTACATCAAAAGTCTTGCTATTATCAAGTGCTTCTTCTGCTGAAACACCAGAAGGCACAACAATAGGGATGATGATATATCCGTATTTCTTCTCATCGGGCTGTCCCTTGTGGAAAGTACGCATCACACGACCTACCGACTGTACTACATCCACTTGTGAATTACGGGCTGAAAGGAACAGTACGGCATCAAGCGACGGTACGTCTACACCCTCGGACAAGCAACGCACATTGGTTACAACCCGACACTCCCGGTCATTGTCCGGTTCATCAGCCAGCCATTGCAGAATTCCATTTCGTTCCTGTGAGTTCATAGAGCCGTCTATGTGTTTTGCGGTTATCGAAACGGTATGCGATAGGCTTTCCGCATCCAGATTTTTGTCGTACTTTTCCGATATTTGATGTAGTCTGAAGGTATTTAATTGACTACAAATAGATTAAAAGAAACTCGCATGAGAATGGGCAACGGATAAGAAATTGGTAAAGTGCTTTGATACACTATATTTCTCATGCTGTCAAACAACTCTTATTTGTTTGCAAATATAATATTATTGCAGGTAATAATCAAAAATAACGAGGTTTATTTTCATTTTTACCTGCTGATATTTGTTCCGGATTATCAGATGCGATATATTTGTAATTAGGATTCGTACCGTGTTCCAAGCGGTTCATAAGTAACGACTTGCGGAGTTTTGGCAACAAGGGGATGCGGCTCCGTTTTATAGAAATGACTTATGCAAACCGACTTATCCATTTACAACAGTCTTCGCCCTTCCTTTATAGAAGGCGTTCACGCCGTGAAGTTCAATGCTTTGTCGGCGGTCATATCGCGTTACCGGGATTATGCCCGCAGTTCCGAACAAATAAAAGCGTACTCGGGAGATTCTCTGCTGATGCGGGACATCGCCTCCTTGCTTGACGAAGCACCCCGTCCCATAACGAGGGAATACCAGGATTTCACCCCGTTCCTGCTTCTTCTGATGCTTTCGGAGGAATTTCATGTCGTCCATTACGTCGAGCGTCTTGTAACGTGGTATTTCGGCTACTGTTGTGTCGATGAACTGCGGACGGTTTGCACCATTCTGTCCGAGTGTTCCTACCCGCATCACGACACGCTGCGGCTGCGGTTCAAGAATTACCTGCGTGAAGCCCGTAAGACATTGGGTATGCCCGTTGAATGTAACGCTGCTGTCATGCTGAAAATGCTCGACGCCTCTTATGAACATCTCACTCCCGCCGATGTCGGGGAGTTCGAGGAGCTGTTGCACCTGGGGGACGATTACGAGTTCATCTCCCGTGTCAAATCGAATTATCTTGCCTCGGATAACGTCACGGAACTCGCCGGGGTTTGCGGGTATTCCAGCACGATTACCTTCCGCCGGCGTTTCCAGCGGGTTTTCGGCTGCTCGGCCTCCTCGTGGTTACGTCAGCGCCGTATCGAACGTATCGGGGAGTTGTTGCGGACGACACACTACACGTTGCAGGAAATAGCCTACATGTGCGGTTTCTCCGCCCAATCCCACTTTACGGACTTTTGCAAGCGGAATATGGGGAGCAATCCCACTTCCATCCGCCAGGAAGGTCGGATCTGACATTAAAATCGGCTCCGTGATAAAAAAACGAAGAGAAAGATAAAAATCGTAATCCGCCGGTTTTTCGATTCGCTAACTTTATACGCGAAAGTAACAAGACGGATTATGATTGCATTTATAGAAAAATTAAACAGCGAAGTCCTGCGGAGTATCGAACGTATCGAATCGCGGGATACCGACGTGTTGAAAAAGTCGCTTGAAGCGTCACGTGTCCTGGGAGAAGCGTTCGACCGTTTGAAACAATATATCATCGGCTACCGTTTTCAAAACGATGACGAGGAAATAAAGTTCTTCAAAGAAATCAAACCCCGTCTTTTTTGCCGTCTGATCTATTACCGCAAGCTCTACAATATCGAGATGAACCGTCCGGTAGGAAGTATCGAGGCACAACGGGAGTACCTGGACGCCCATGTTCGGGCCATCAACGCGTACACGCAGAAACGCCTCGACTTTATCCGCTATTTCCGCAGCGGCGCTACACACCTGGACAGCCTCTATTTCCTGCGCGGGCAGACCGACACGGAGCAATACCTGGAAACCTTCTACTATGAACTCGACCCGCAGTTTTCGACAAACGCGGATTTCAAGGTGGCGAAAATCCTGGCCAACGATATGTTGTCGGTTTATCTTATGGGCGAATTGGAATCACTGGAGAGCACGAACCTCCGGAACATGGTTCTGCCATTGCCTGACGTGCGTCCGACATGGCAGGACTCGAAGACGGATCTGACGGAACTTATTTACCTGCTCGACAGTAAAGGCTGTTTCGGCAATGTGCCACTCACGCAACTTGCCAGCTACATTTCCAACGCTTTCAACGTACACCTCGACATGAACCTTTCGAGGACATTCTGCGATATGAAAATCCGAAACAACCCGACACCGTGGCTTGACAAGGCGAAAGAGGCCCTGCTTAAACGTATGCAGACGTGGAAGCGAAACAAGAAAAACGGCAATTCCGAGTAGAACATGAACCGGTAAAGCACTCTATTTCTTATAGAAGCACTGATAATCAGCGTTGTATATAACAAAAGAACCGAGGTCGGTTTTCCCCCGTAACTCTCGAAAGGAACTTTCCCGAACGCCCGTATTTGCACCCGTATAAGGAGCCGATACGGGTGTTCCGTTGTAGCCCCGTCCGGATTAGAACACCGTTAAGCGTTGAATCACAGTATGCTATCGCATTTCTGCCAATAAAAATACCGAGTACGGGCCGCGGATTTCGGTAAAAAACACTGCCTTCTTCACCGCATGAACCGTTGAGAATCAGTTCACTGCAAATTATCAAAAAAAAGTCGTACCGACCTCGTTTTAAGCTGTCCATATAAGCCCGACCTTTGTAACAGACTAAAAAACAAAGGAGTATGAAAATCATAGTGATCGGTTCGCGAGCCTATAACGAGCTTGTCGGGCGTATAGAGAAAATAGAGGCTGCAATCGCCTCTCTCCCTGAAAAGGGGCGTGCATGGAATAAGGAGTATATAAACGACGAATGGATGGACGGCGAGCAGGTCTGCCGTTACCTGGGCATCAGCGGGCGTACCCTTCAACGCCTCCGCTCGGATCACGTGATCACCTATTCGGCCATCAACCGGAAGCTGTATTATTCCCTCACGGAAATCCGCCGTGTGCTGAAGGAGCGTTCCGTGCGGCGCAAAAACCGACCAAAGGAGTAGGCCATGTTTCTGGATAAGGAATATTTCGACGGATGGATGCAGCGGCTCTCGGAACGGCTGGAACGTATTGAGAAGCTGTGCGCGGGGGATGTGGAGCAACCGCTTTCCATCCTGCCTGACGGGGAGCGTCTTCTGGACAATTACGACCTGTGCCGTATGCTCAATATCAGCAAGCGCACACTCCAGCGTTACCGCACCTCGGGAGAGCTGCCTTACGAGATGATCTATCACAAGACCTTCTACCGGGAATCGGACGTCCTGCGGTTCATCGAGCGTAACTTCAGTAATTTCCGCAAGCTGAAAAAGGATCGTCCTGCCGGTTCCGGTTAGGCCCTGTCCCGAGAGTCCGGCGTCATGGAAAAACGCGGAGATACATGGAATAAGGCACGACAAGGCGGTACAACCGTTCGATATTTGCCGTAAAATCAGTATGTTTGCACTTGGAAGCCTATATAATAATGAACAATGAAAGAAACAGATAAAATATATCCTGCCGACAAAGGGGAGGAAGAGCTACTGCATAACGTGCGCCATATCTTGCAGGAAGCGCGCGCGAAGGTGATACATCATGTCAATTCGACCCTCGTGAGGGCTTACTGGCAGGTAGGGAAATATATAGTGGAGTACGAGCAGCAGGGAACCGGCCGTGCCGGATATGGCAAGGCTGTCATCAACACCCTTTCCAGGCGGCTCGTGGCGGAGTTCGGAAACGGGTTCACGGCCACCAACCTGCGGTACATGAGGCAGTTTTACCAGTGCTACCCGAAATATCACACGCTGTGTGATAAATTGAGCTGGTCGCATTGCCGCACGCTTCTCAAGGTGTCGGGCGATGCCGCCCGTGATTTTTACCTGCACGAGTGCGTCAAGGAAAACTGGAGTGTCCGGCAGCTCGACCGCCAAATCAACACGCTTTTCTATGACCGCCTGCTGGCCAGCCGAGACAAGAAAGCCGTGAAAGAGGAGATTTCCCGTACCGAACCCGGGCGTGTCGAACCCAAAGAGATCATCCGCGACCCGTATATCCTGGAGTTTCTCGGTATCCCCCAGGGAGAGCATTTTCTGGAAACCGATCTGGAGCAACTGCTCATCAGCCGCTTGCAGCGCTTGATGCTCGAACTCGGGAAAGGCTTCGCCTTCGTCGCGCGACAGAAGCGTATCTCCTTCGACGACAAGCATTTCTACATCGACCTGGTCTTTTACAATTACCTGGCCCGCTGTTTCGTTTTAATAGACCTTAAATCCGGGGAGCTGACCCATCAGGATTTGGGGCAGATGCAGATGTATGTCAATTACTACACCCGTGAGTTGATGAATCCCGGGGATAACCCTCCGGTGGGTATCGTCCTCTGCGCGGAGAAAAACGACGCGGTCGTCCGTTATACGCTGCCCGAAGATGAAAAGCAGGTCTTCGCCGCCCAGTACATGACCTATCTTCCCACGCAGGAGGAGCTGCAAACACTCTTGCAGGAAGTGTGACAACAACGCTCATGGGCATATGAAAAAAGCCGACGGAAATCTGTACTTCCGTCGGCTTTTCGCTTACATCTTAATCCCTTTCTTTGCGGGGCCGTTCTCCGGCGGGCTGCCCACGCCCGCGATCACGATGCGCCCCCCGGAGGCGTCGGCAATCTGCCGCAGCCGGGAAGGAATACGGGCCGCCGTGTTGTCTTCCTTCGGGAGCTCTTCCGCCGTGTCATGCCGTTCCCGGCACACGTCGTTATCCTCCTCCGCCTCCTTTCCCTCGCTCTCTTCTATCGGTTTGAGGCTTTGCTGTATCCTGCGGTCTATTTCCGTCAGGTCAGTTTTCAGGGCCGTCAGTTCGGGCTCCTTGCGCCAGGAACTTTCCACCACTTCCCGCAGGACGGGAATATCTTTCTCCAGTTCCTCGTTCTTTTTCCGGAATTTTTCCAGTGTCGGCTCGATGGTCGCGAGCGCGTGGATGAAGTTCATCGCCGCCAGTCGCGGGTCGGAGGCGATATTCCCGTAGTTATACTGGTATAGATAATCCCCTTCACCCCGGACATAAAAACGGTTCTGCACCAGGTCGAGCCCGTCTTTCCCGGTCGTTTCGCTCTGGACGAGCAGTTCGAACCCGTAGAGGCTCCCGATGGGTTCGAGCCTGTCGAGCGTGCGTGCCGTTTCGGCGATACGGTTGAGCTGTTTCCCGATGAGCTTGGGGTCGGAGGTTTCCAGCCCGTTCAGTTTCACGGGATTGCGGTACGAGCCGTCCTCGTTGAACTCGACGCGGGCCTTGAAGTGTTCCAGATCCTTGCCGATACGCCGTATCAGGTCGTTGTTCTTCTCTATCTTCTCCGTGATCTGCTCCAGCTTGTAGCGGCTCGATGATTTGCCGCGCACGAATGCCTGGCGTTCGCTTTCGAGCGTGGCGATCTTCTTCTCCAGGCGGGCCTTGTCCAGCAGGTCTGTATTTCCCGAGAGGACGGCTACATACTCGGAAAAATTCATGCCGCTTTTCTCGTCGATGGCCCCCTCGTCGATGGTACGGCTTCCCATGTTGTTGGTCTTGAGCTGGCGGATGAACAGTTGCTTGTTGTGCAACAGCCCGAACTTGTAGGCGTCGAGCGACTTCTCGACGGCGTATAATATCACGTCCACCTTGTTGTCGGCATGGAGTTTGGCGATCTCGTTCCCGGTGCGTATTCCCCGCCCGTCGCGCTGCTCCAGGTCGCTGGGACGCCAGGGGCAGTCCAGGTGGTGTATCGCCACGCAGCGTTTCTGCGCGTTCACTCCCGTCCCGAGCATCTCGGTCGATCCGAAGAGTACGCGGATTTTTCCGGCGTTCATACCGGCGATCATCTCCTTGCGCGCTTTTTCCGAGGTCGCCTCCTGGATGAACCGCACCTCGCTTTGGGGTATGCCGTAATCCTCCGCGAGTTTACGCCGTATCTCGGAATAGACGTTCCACCCCGCTCCGGGTTTGTAGGTTCCCAGGTCGGAGAATACGAACTGCGTACCTTTGTACGCCTCGAAACGGCGGTAGTAACCGGCAATCATACGGGCGCAGTGGCTCGCCTTGTTGTCCACGTGGTCGCTGTATAGTTCGGGGTCTATCATACGCATATCGAGCGACATCTTGCGGGCGTAGTCTGTGGCAATGAGCATTTTCGCCTTTTCCTCCCGCTCCGAGAGCGGCAGGCGGCCCAGGAGCGTGGCATCGCCCGATTTGGCGAACTGCACCAGCCGTTCTATGAACTCCGTCTGCTGGGGTGTCGGCGGGATATTGTGCAATATCTCGTTCTTTTGCGGTCGGTCGATCCCTATATCCTCCGCCGAGCGGTAATCTGTAATCTCGGAGTAGAACATGGCCAGTTCGGGAACCTTGATGAAATATCGGAACCGTTCTTTCTGCACGACCTCGTTGGTCACGGAAAACTCGTAGTCGATGGTTTTCTTGGCAAATATGGCCGCCCAGGCATCGAAGGTGCGGATATTCTGACGCTCCAGTTCCTTCGGGCGCAGGTACTTGAAAAGCAGGTACAGTTCCGTGAGCGAGTTGGAGATGGTCGTTCCCGAGAGGAACGTCGCCCCCAGGTCGCGGCCCGTGCGCTGCTGTATGGTACGCAGCGCGAAAAGCATGTTGAGCGCCCGCTGCGACCCCTCGGGATTTCCGAGGCCCGCCACCCGGTCATGCCGGGTCGTGAAAGTCAGGTTCTTGAATTTGTGGCTCTCGTCCACGTAGAGGTGGTCGATACCCATGAGGCGGAAGTCCACGGCGTCGTCCTTGCGTGTTTCCAGCGCGTGCGCCACCTTCTGCAACTTGGCTTCCAGGTTGGCCTTGCGTTTCTGACACCCTTTCATCATGGCGCGGGAAACGTCCCTGCCTTGTGCTTTGAGCACTTCGAGGTTCTCCTCCACACAGTCCAGCTCGGCCTGCAATATCTCCTGCTGTATCTCCGGGGACTGGGGTATCATGCCGAACTGTTCGTGCGAGAGGATCACGACGTCCCAGTCGTTGTTGCGTATCTCCCGGAAGATGCGCTCACGCTTCCGGGGCGTGAAATCCTCCTTGCCCGGGTAGAGGACTTTGGCCATCGGGTAAGCGGTGCAGAACGTCCGGGCTATTTCATGGATGTTGGCTTTCAGCCCGATAATCATGGGTTTATTGGCCAGCCCGAGGCGTTTCTTCTCGTAGGCCCCGCAGCACATGATAAGGGTCTTTCCGCCGCCCACCTCGTGGTCGATTATCCCGCCGCCGAGCAGTTTGTCCATCCATATCGCGTCCTTCTGGCTGTCATACAGTTTGTCGATTCCCAGCCCCTTGAGGTCGAGGTCGGGGAATTCCTGGTGCGTCCCGTCGTACTTCGGGCGCACGTAACAGTTGAAAGTACGGTTATAGAGGTCTGTCAGGCGGTCTTTGAAGTCGGACGACTGCTCGCGCAGCCATTCGGGGAAAGCACCCCGGATCTCATCTATCTTGCTGTTGGCGAGCTGTATGGCCTCCCCGTCACGCACTTTGACCTCCCGCCGTTCTCCGTCCACCCATTTGAGGACGGTCTTGGTGATGTCGGGCGAAGTGTTTTGCAGGGCGTGTTTCAAAAGGTGCAGGCCGTTGTACTTACGGGTCTGCGCGCTGACGGCATACTGCTCCGTGATCTTCACGTTCGTCGCTTCCGCCTTCACGCCGTACTCGTCTAGGTTGGAGGCGAAGGTGATCTTCACCTCCGTATCGAAGAGCGAGGAGGCGAAACGCTCGTAAACACCTTTTGGAATCCACCGTTCGCCCAGGTTGAAATCCAGGTCGTCGAAAGCGATGGGTTTGGGCGTCGCCTCGCGCAGAGCCTCCAGCGATTCCCGGGCCGGGGCGTGGTCGGGATTCTCCCGCAGGAACGCCTCGATCCGTTCGGCTTTCCCGATGACATTGCCGGCGATGAACTTGTCGGCAACCTCGTAGCCGTCCGTTTCCGGGTTGTAATAGATACGTCCTTTCAGTTCCCCGAGTATTCCCTCCACGGTAGTTCCCGTGAGCGAGGCCATGTAGTGCGGTTCCACCCGGCCGTACTTGTTCAGGCTGGCCACAAGGGCCTCCGAAGCGTCGTCGGCGTGCGTGATCTCATCGGGATTGAAGGCCACGGGACGCTCGAAGATGTCGGCTTTGCGTGCCTTGCCGTCGATGTAACGCTCCAGCGACAGAATCTCCGTCCCCCGCGCGTCCATCTTGATCAGGTCGAGGTTGCGTTTGTCATTGAGCCGTCCGAAGCGTTCGGTGAAATTGTCGTAAAGCCGGTTGAGCATCTCCCGCAGGGCGGGGTTCGCCGTCAGCGTTTCCGCCTCGTTGTTATAAAGGTGGTAATAGGCATCGCGTATCTCGATATACATGGAGGCTTTCGTCCGTTGTGCAGGCGTGAGTTCCAGCGGGTGGAACATGGGTTGCAGGGATTCAGTCTCCCGCAGGTAGCCGACCCGGTTTTGTCCGTCCGTGACGAGTGTTCCCTCGCGGAAATAGGGGGCGACCTCCCCCTCGAACGGTCGGGGTTTCATATCCGCCTCCCGTATCTGCGGCATTTCTTTACCGGGTTCTTCCTCCTCTGGATTGTCCGGCGTGTCGAACAGGCCGCCCGTTCTCGGCGTACCGGCGGCTTGTTTCCGTTTGCCTTTCGGGGCTTCCGTCGGGGGGCGTACCGCCTGCCGTTCCCGCTGTTCCGGAGTTTCCTGCTGCCGGGCGCTTTGTCGGCGCAATTCCGCCCTCCGTTCCGGGGTAAGCGACATCATCATCTCGTAAAAGCCGTTGATCGGCGGGTTGTCCTCCCAGTTCAGGGAGGCATACAAGTCTTCGGGATCACGCTCCGGTGGCGTCGTTTTCGGCATTTCGCTCTTCTGTTCCTCCGGAGAGGAGGCCGGGGCGAATAATGAGGGTTGTCGGGGCGTCTTCCGCTTTGCTCCCCGGCGGCTGTTCCTTTTCTTGGATATACCGAGTTCTGCCTGCCGCCGCTCCTCGGCGCTGAAGCCGAACAGATCGTAGAGCGTCAGCAACGGTTCCTGCTGCACATTTACCGGTTCGGCAGCTTGGGTGGCAGGTACGGGAGCCGCCGTTTCCACCGTGTCGAAAAGCGACCCGGCGAAGCCCTCCCGCGGTTTCGGTTCCGTTATTCCGCCCACGTGCTGCACGGGAGTATCTGCCATGCCGAAATCTTCGGGTTTCGGCGGGTGCTGCTCCCACAAGCGATTCTCCCGCTCTTTCGACCAGGCCCCGAAGTCGGCCAGATCCTCCCCGGTCGGTTCTCCGGCGGGTGTGGCAGCAGAATCCGGTAACACTTGTCCGGGTTTGTTTTCGATTCGGGTAATCTCCCCGGTTTCGGTATCGACATGGTAGCCCTGTGCCGCCATTTCGGCGACGACGCGGCGTTTTTCCTCCTCTTCCCGCTGCTGCTGAAGGTTACGGGCATCGGCGATAATCTCCTTGACGATTTCTCCGGCAAGGCGGGGCTCGTATCTTTCGGCACGCTGGCGTTCCGCCTGACGGGAACGGGACAATTCCCGCTCCGGTGTACCGGGTGTCTGTTCCGGAGCATGTTCCAGGCAATAACTCTCGTTGAAATGCCGGTTGAAATCCTCCGAGAGCATACGCCGCATCTCCCGGTCGATGCCGTCCACGCCCTCCGCGTGGGTGAACTCCATCGCCGGTTTGCCGTAGGGGTCTTTGCCTACTTTGGCCTCGGTATGGATCACTCTGTCGAACGACTGGAAAAGGTTGTTTATCCGGATGCCGTTCGACAGCTTGCGGGATTCGATGAAATCCCGCTGCCGTTCGGACAGTTCCCCCGTGGCGGCTTTCTTTTGCAGGATAACCAGGTCGCTGCCGACCTCCGTCCCTGCGTGTTCTGTAAAGAGGTTGTTCGGCAGCCGGATGGCCGATACGGGCTCGCAGCGGTTCATCAGCCACTCGCGCACGGGGCGTCCCTGCTCGGCGTTCAATACTCCCTGCGAGGTGATGAATGCCACCAGGCCGCCCTCGCGTACCATATCGACGGACTTCATGAAAAAATAGTTGTGCAGCGCCCGTGTGCCTTGCCGCCGCACGGGGTCGGTATGGGTGGAGAAGAACGGGTCGAAGAGCGCCACGTCCCCGAAAGGGATGTTGCTCACGGCCACGTCGTAGTAACCGGCGTATTTGGGTTCGATACGTTCGAATCCCTGTACCCGCACCCGTTTTTCGGGATGCAGGTGCTTCAGGATCAACCCCGTGGCGGGGTCTTTCTCGAAGCAGGTGATCTCCGCATAGGGGGCGTGGAAATCCACGGCATTGACGAAAACCCCCGTTCCCGCGCTGGGGTCAAGAATACGTTTTGGGACGATCCGCGTGTCCCATATCGCCTCCACGATGGCGTCTGCCACTTTCGGGGGCGTGTAAAAAGCCGTCAGGACGGAGTTCTTGATCCCGTCCATGTAGCGCTTGTATTCCCGTTCGTCGGGAGTATTCGCCCTGATGACCTCGTGCAACTCGGCCACGAGCGTTGCCATGCCGTCCTTGTCCGGTTTCCCGGTGGGGTTTTCCAGCACTTCCTTGATGGCGCCGAAGCCGCTGTATGCGCCGAGTGTCCTTTCTTCTTCGGGAGTCGGCGCCCGCCGTTCCCTGTCGAGCGTGAAGGCCGTCTTCAGCGCGTCGATATTCTGGCGGAGGTGGGTTTTCTTATTGAATGCCATCTTCGAGAAGTATTTGGACGGTTCCCGTCAGTTCGGTATAGAACAGTTCGTAGTCGGGCGTGTCGGCGAAGTCGTCCGTGAGGTCGTACTTCTCCAGCACCCCGCGGCAGAGGGGCAGCAGGCGTAGAGCCGCCTGCCGGGCGGTATCCTCGGGAATCTCCGCCTCGAATTCCCTCCAGAGGATGTTTACCAGCGTGTTGTAGGGTGAAAAGTGCAGTCCGCGGTAGAGTTCCTCGCGGGCAATTTCTTCGGCCTCGATGTGGTTGCAGCCCGAACGGATCGCCTCGCTGTACGCTTGGGCGGCGCTGTCGGCCCGCTCGGCGATGAATTCACCTTCGGCGATGAGTTCCGGGTGGCTGTCCTTGAGGTAGGATAGTAACGAAAGTCCGTAATAGGACAATTCCCCCGTGGGGGTATGGTGTTGCTTGTCTGGCATGATAAGAATTTTTAGTGGTCGTTGATAATCGGGGAAGAGAAAGGCGCCCCGGGTTCCCACCCGAAGCGCCGACCACTGAAAAAATCCTTATCAAACAAGCGTATCTCGTTATGACAGGTCTTTTCCAGTGGCAAAGGTAACGATTATTTCCGTTTGTTCCTCTTTCCCTGCCTGGGAGTATCGCGTGGCTCGAAAACGAACGAGGTCTTGAACTGGTCATCGAGCGTGAGGGCCGCGTCGAACGTCCCGCCGCCGTTTTTGACGAATCCTCGGATCGTGCCGGTTTTGCCTTTGGTCAGCAGTTCCGCGAGCTGCTTGTCGGTCAGCTCCTTGCGGGCCACGGTTCTCCATACGGTCAGGCCGCAATCGGGATTCTGACACTTGGCGAGTTTGGGATAGAACACCACGGGCCTGCCGCAACGCGGGCAGGCTGTGTCACTCTCCGCGCCGTCGATTCTTGCTTCCAGCAGTTCTTTGGCGATTTGCGAGGCGAAGACTTCGATACCGCGATGGAACGTCGGGGCGTCCATCTCCCCGGTAGCGATCTTCGAGAGGGCCAGTTCCCAGCCGCCCGTCATGGCGACATCGGCGATCTTCTTGTCCCTGACCACGGCATACACGGCCAGTCCCTTGTCCGTGGGTACAAGCGACTTTTTCTCTCGCCTGACATACTCGCGGGCAAAGAGCGTTTCGATGATGGCGGCACGGGTGGCGGGCGTGCCGATGCCGGCATCCTTCATCGCCTCGCGTTCGGCCTCGTCGGACAGTTCGCGTCCGGCGGTTTCCATCGCCGCCAGCAGGCTCGATTCCGTGTGAAGGGGGCGCGGCCGGGTCTGTTTCTGTTCCGTGCCGCATCCTTTGACGGGCAGCTCGTCGCCTTGCACGATGTCGGGAAGGAGGGTCATGTCCTCCTCTTTCTCCTCGACAGGTTCATTCAGGACGGCCCGCCAGCCCGTCTCGACCATGATACTGCCGCGGGCCGTGAAATCATGCCCCGCGCTTTGCAGGGTAAGGGAAGTGTTTTCTTTCACGCAGGCCCCGGAAAAGGTTTCGAGCATCCGCCCCGCGACCATCTCATAGACGATGCGGTGGTCGGCATCCAGTTCGGAAGGGAGGTTCTCGGTGGGAAGCAGCGCGTGGTGGTCGGCGATCTTTTCGTTGTCCACGCTTCGGCGGGAGAGAGATGCGGTATCCATCCTGCTCGCGTATTCCGCGAAACGGGGATAGCGTGTCATGTTCCCGATGAGTGCCGGAATCTCCTCGGCCACATCTTCCGATATATAGCGTGAGCCGGTACGGGGATAAGTGATGAACTTCTTCTCGTAAAGCGACTGGGCGATGTCGAGCGTTTTTTCTGCCGAAAAACCATACCGGCTGTTGGCCTCTTTCTGGAGTGTCGTCAGGTCGTACAAGAGAGGCGGCTGTTCCCTGGTCTCCTTGCGCTCCACGTTCACGACGCGTACCGTTCGGGCGCCGATAACCTCGGCGCGGGCTGCTTCCGCCTTCTCCCTGCCGTCGAATTTCTCCGTGGAGAGGACGGTGAACTCCGTGCCCTCCTTTGCCGTGGAGAGCTTCAGCCGGAAATAGGTGGCGGGCTTGAACGCCTTGTTCTCCAGGTAACGGGAGCAGATGATCGCCAGCGTGGGGGTCTGCACCCGTCCGAGCGACCAGACGCCCCGCCCGGCAGCCACGGCAAGCGCTTGCGAGGCGTTGATACCGACGATCCAGTCGGCTTCGCTGCGGGCTTTGGCCGAGAGGTAAAGGTTGTCGTATTCGTTGCCGGGGCGGAGGTGTTGTAACCCCTCGCGGATGGCCCGGTCGGTCAGGCTGCTGATCCATAACCGCACGAAAGGGGTGCGGCATTCCAGGTAAGAGTAGATGTAGCGGAAGATCAGCTCCCCTTCACGCCCCGCGTCGGTCGCGACGATGATGCGCTCGGCCATGCCGAACAATTCCCGGAGAATACCGAGCTGCTTCACGACACCCGGGTCGGCCTTATACTCTTTACCCTCCCGAACCTGCCGGGGCAGGAGGATGAACGATGATGGCAGGATAGGCAGGTTTTCCCGGCGGAAACCCGCGATGCCGTACTGTTGGGGCATTGCCAGCCCGACCAGGTGGCCGAAGGCCCAGGTTACGGCGTAGCCGTTTCCCTCGATAAAACCGTCTTTACGGTTCGTGGCTCCCACGATGGCGGCGATCTCACGCGCCACCGAGGGCTTTTCTGCGATAATTACTTGCATGATGATTCGGATTTTTCAGTGGTTGTTTTCTTGTAGTTCTTCTTCTTTCTCTTTTTCCGGACGGGCGATCAGCCGGCGGTCGTAATAGACATGGTTGCCGTTCCCGTCGTAATACTGCCGTCCGTCGTCCGCCTCCTCCGGGGGGCTGCGTTTACCCGGCCGGAGGTACAAGGCGGCCAGCGCCGCGATCAGGAGCGGCATGGCTCCGGCCTGCATGTAGAACCATTTCATACGTTATACCTTGACACCTTTGGAGTTGCTCTTTTTGCTGCTGCGGTAATTTTTCTTCTGCGTCGGGGTGGCTTCCTGCTGTCCCTGCTTGAGCGGCTCTTTCACACCTTTGACCGCTTCGACGGTCTTGCCCTCGGAATTGACGGCGACCTGGGTACGGCTTTCAACGGCGGGTTTGACCTCCGCTCCCTGCCGTTTCGCACGGTCGGGATTCCAGCGGAAGAAGTCCATCTTGTTACGCTCGAAGTTGGGCTTGACCCAGGCGTTGAACGGCTCACCCTGCCCGTCCTTGACCATGCCCTTGATGTAGAAAGCCTTGACATCCGCCCGCTTGGAGGGATCATTCACCGCTTCCGTCCACTGGTCATAAGCCTCTTTGGGCACGGAGGCTTTGAGGATTGTCCGGTGAATCGTGAGCGTGGGCTGTCGTTCGGAGGCCGTAGTTTCCTGCCGTCCGTTTTTCTCGGCGGCCTTCTGGCGGTAAATCTCCTTGTTCTCCTGGGCGTAGCGGTTGCGATCCAAACCGTCGTAGGTAAAGGAATAGTTACGTTCGGCCGCGTCGATTTGGATATAGGCATCCCGCTTATAACCCGCGCGGGTGGTATATCCTTCGAGCAACACCTTGCCGCCGCCGTAGAAATCCATCTGCTTGCCTTCCGAGAGGTCGGCCTCCTTGATGCGGGCACGTTTTTCGAGTAACGAAACGGGCATGGGTTCCAGCGTGTTCGTCCATTTGTCTATCGACACGTAGCAGGGCGTGAGCTTGCCCGGCTCCAGCTCCAGGTCGATCACTTTCCCGGCGTGGCGGGTGTTCATCAGGTTCGTTTTCGCCTCCTCGTCGAGCAGCACCCCGTGGAAGGGGGCGTCGAGGTCGGGCCGTTCCTGCCAGTAATGCGGCACGACGCGCAGCGAGCCGTCCGCCTGCTCTTCGAGCGACACGCGCCCTTTGGTGGAAACACGCATCCCGTTCTCCAGTTCGGGGTTCATCTCCACCAGCCCGTTGGATTTATGTCCGTAAGACATGGCTTTCAGGTGCGGCTCGATGTCCTCCATGCGGATACCTTTCTTCTCCATATCCGCCAGGTCTATCTTCGTGACGTCCAGCGGCTCGAACTGCCGCTGCTCCTGCGTCTGAAGCCGTTCGGAGGGGTCGATACGGTAATTTTCCAGAATCTCCGGGTCGAAGTCGATGCGGATAAGTTTGTTCAGGGCATTCTCCGTCATGACGAAGATACCCGTGTGGACGGGGTTCTGGGCCTGTTCCATGAACTTTTTGAAGAAGGCTTCGAGGGCTGAATCCTGCGTGTTCACGTTCAGCAGGCTCGCCACATTCTGATCCGTGGGGTCGGCGGTCTGGATATTGCCGTCCCGATCCACGCCGGTAACGGCTTGCAGTCGTCCGTCGTCGGCATTCTGAACGAGCATGACTTGTTTAGCGTCGTTCTTTACGTTTTCGTCCATAATTACGAGTGTTTTTAGTTAGCACCAATAGCGATGCGGGAACGAAAGTAAGGGGAACCGGCTGAACGTAAAAGAGTTGGAAAGGCTATGGAAGCATCGGGCACAGAAGTGGCCGCTTGTGGCGCAGGGCAGAGGAAATCGGAGAAACGGAGTGCCGGGAAGGACGGATTTGGCAGAGGGTATTTTCGTGGCTCCTCACCTTATTGTCAGGTAGTCGGGATCTATTGTTAAATGTCAATAAAGCGCATGGATAACCCGTGTTTTTTTATAAATTTGCGAAAACGGGTTTCAATATCCGACAAAACGTGAGGCATGGAAATATATACCCCAAAAACCAAGATCAAACTTTCTCCGGTGATAAGAAACGGGAGAGAATTTGTCGAAGTGACTTTCGGTAATGACAATGACATCCGCTTGTCGCTGTCGAAGGAAGAAAACGTACTGCTTGTCGGCGGCAGGGCTTATCTGCCGGCAGAAGATTTCGTGCTTGCCGAGTTCTTCGACCGCTATGTGAAAATGGCGTTTATAGACTATTCTGCCATCAAGGAAACCGCCCCCCGTAAAGAGGAAGACAAACGGCCGCCACTGCCGGAAGGCTATCTGGAAAAACTTCAGCAAGTGCGTTACAGTGACCATACCGTAAGGGTATATACCTCCTATTTCCGCGATTTCCAACAGCATTTCGAGGGGCGTAAGATTGAAACGGTTACCCCCGGCGAGATAAACGACTACCTGCTGTATCTCATCCACGAGAAAAACATATCCTCCTGCCAGCAAAACCAGCGTATCAACGCCATCAAGTTCTATTACGAGAAAGTTCTCGGTCAGGAACGGCGGTGTTACAAGGTGAACCGTGCCAAACGGGAGAAGACGCTGCCCGACGTGTTGAGCAAGGAGGAAATAAAGAAGATACTCGACGCGACGGTGACAGACCTGCGCTTCTTCTGCATGTTCTCCATACTCTATTCCGCAGGATTGCGCATCAGCGAACTGCTGGAACTGAAACCCGGCGACATCAACGAATCCCGCTCCCTGATACGGGTGCGGCAGGGTAAAGGAAAAAAAGACCGCTACACCCTGCTATCAAAACCGTTGATGAAAAAGCTGACGGAATATAACAGACTATACAAACCGAAAGTGTGGCTTTTTGAACACAGACCGGGCGAACCTTTCACCGAGAGTATCGTGTCGAAACGGCTGAAGGCAGCGGCCCGGGAAGCGGGAATCACGAAACGGATTTATCCGCACCTGCTGCGCCATTCGTTCGCCACCCACTTGCTGGAGCAAGGAACCGACATCAAGATTGTGAAAGAGCTTATGGGACATAACAACATCAAGACAACGGAAAGGTATGTCCACATAGCCGACACTTTCAAAAGCAATATCAAAAGCCCGTTGGACGATCTGTTGATGGAGGAAGACGAGGTCTGATACTTAAAGAAAATAACAGCCAAATCGGCTGATAGTATAACGTTATCGACCTGAAAAGAACAAGAAATGAAACCAAGAGATATATTTATTAAAGCCTGCAATGAGATAGCTATTCCTTTTATCGCAATGGGATTTAAGCCGTCTAAAAATGGACAATGTTTGAAAAAGATTTCAAAAGACAAAAATTTGACTTTTGAAATATGGTTTCGTTCAAGTGTATATAATTCATCTTGTAGTGTGGCTATATATCCACTGATTACGATTACCTGTAAAAACTTGAAAAAGTGGGTGCAAGAAGAGAATCTCAATGTCAATGATGATGGCTTAGTATATCATAATCATATTGGATACCTATCGCCAATAAATCAATATCAATCTTGGGATCTTGCCGGACTAAGCTATGCTCCATCAGTAAAAACAATAATTGATTTACTTGAAAAATATGCTTGTCCGATATTTGATTTATTTGAGAATAGACAAATGGCTATTGACTTCATTATGCAACATGGCTGTTGTTTCAATCAATACACGAAAGACTCTCTCCTTGCCCTGCCATATATGTTGAGATATGGTGAAAAGGAACAAGCCGAGAACTACTTCAATCATTACATACATTCAAGTAAATGTCGAAATAGATTTGTAAAAGCCTATTCTCAATTAGAAAAGAATGATGTAATTGACTGTGGATTAGATAATCGTTTCGTAATACTTGCATATAGTCAAAAACTAAAAATAAAATAGGTCGATAACAAACAGATGAAACTTTTAAGGTGGTTTATCCGCCGAACATTAGCAATTAATAATAACACATAAATAAAGATATGAGCGAAGTTAGAGAATATCGTCCAATAAATGAGGATGAACGCAAGGAAATAGATCAGTTTGCGGCCAAGGGGCTGGCTCTTATAGGCATACAGGAAAGTGCCGAATCCTCTGCCATTCTTGATGGAATAAAGAACTATCTCAATAATTTTGAAAGTTCAGATGAAGAGGAAATTACGGAAAGAGCTTTAGAGTTGGGTTCTTTGTTAGGAAACACTATCCAAAGTCACTATGGTTGGAAGTGGTTTTGTATAGAGGTAAATTCTGATTCTTTTTACTGTATAGCCTCTAACAAAGAAAGAGCCTGTTGTACCTGCCATAACTACATATATTCAATATTGAAAAAGAAACACTCTAATAACGTCAAGTTGCTGTTCAATATGATAAAGAAAGATTATCCAAAAGAATGGCATTTTATGCAGCTTACTTAAACGATTGCTAACAAACAGCAATTACCGCTTAAAGCGGAACGCTGCCAAACATTATGGTAGAAAAATGAACAATAGCAGGATTAAAAATATAGTAAATCTTTCAGCAGCAGAAAGATATGGCTACTTTATTCGTAAAGTTTCAGACTTTGAAGAAGTTTGGGGGTTAAAGGATAAAGAAGGTTGGGCTTTAATGGGAAATAATGAGCAAGTTTTATTTCCTGTATGGAGCGAAAAGGAATTTGCAGAATTGTGTAAATGGGATAACTATCAACCCAATTCTATTCCTCTTGATGACTTCATTGAGAAGTTATTACCGAAGTTAGAAAAAGACAATGTGATGTTGGCTGTATTCCCATTGTCAAAGGGGAAAGGTATAATTCGTACTGTTCAAGAGATAATTGCTGACATAGAGCGAGAGTGTGAACAATATGAATAAACTACCATAACAAGTGGATAAATCTCCCTTAAAAGGTTGATTATCCACCAAACATTAGCAATAAATCAATAATAAAATGGAAGATATAAACATAAAAGATTTAGAGGTGCGAAAAGAGATCGCATGCGGAGATATTATCATCAAGCTATACACGCCACCTGTTAAACAAAGGTACAACAGGAACATCACAGGCGAAAATATTGATGGAGAGATTCTTTGGCAGATAGAAGATGTGAGACCAAACGTCGACTCCCCCTTTATGAACATAATACTTTATGATGAGAAAAAGATAGAGGCATATAACTGGGAGGGCGTCTTCTACTATGTCCATATATATACTGGTGAAGTGGAGTCTATTCCAAATCAAAGACCGTGGTGAAACAAAAAACATTGCTAACAAGCACCTGTTCCGCCTAACGGCGGCAAGCTGCAAGCCATTAGCAACTTTACAAACTAAAAAGAATATGAGTGACCAAATAATTTTTGATGTTGACGGACTTATAGAAGCTCAAATCCGTCAGAGAGATAAAGACTACGCAAAAGTCTGTTGTCAGAACTTATTAAACTACGCATACGGAAAGGGGCTTTTGTGTGATAATCCATGTGATAATGAAGGAAACCTAATCATGCCTTCAATTATTAAGGAAAGTTCTTTAACAGAAATTGGTAAACATATTTTTGTTGAATTGCTATTTAAGTGGTTTGCATACACAGATAATGAAAGTGGAAAAATTGACAGAAAAAATAACATCAAAATGTTAGAGAAGTATTACAATCAACTTTTACAAAAGATTGATAGAAAATAGGTTGCTAACAAACAGATGAAACATTGAAGGCGGTTTATCTGCCGGACATTATGCGCTTAGAAACTAATACAATATGAGCATGAAATATTATCCAAAAGGATGGCATACTTACAAGTTCTTGGTTACACCGCAAGAATTGAAAGACATTTTGCGAGGATTTCACATTGTGATATACAACCGTAGAGTACCTGTGGATTATATAGAAAGTAACTTTGCAAATTTTGTAAGGGATTACGAATCTTTTTACCGTTTACTAACGTCCGGTGAAAAAATCGAGCATATTGTAATCGACAATTTGCTCACGGGCTTTTCAAACAATCTAAGTAAGTGTGCGTATAAAGTCCCCTTTCAAGATTCAAATGATGGATTATGGTATAAAACAGAGGATTTCATAGAGCCTTGCGTCGGGTTCAATCTATTTGCCTTCTATCTTGATGAAGAACATAAGTTACAAACCAAATTCAGTTACATAAATTTTCCAGAGAATATAATGGGGGTTCAATTAGAGTACCCTAAGAAAATATATTCAATAGAGGAAAATAGAGAAATACTATGTAACGAATTGGAAAATTATAATGACGTGTACCAAGTGGTAGTAGAAAGGATAAAGCAATTATGTAAAAATCTGACGATTACAATAGGTGAAAATGTGCATAGAACTAAGGTGAAAATAAGTCCTACCGCACTAAAAGATATTGAAGGAAGTCATTTTATAAAAGTAAATAATTGTATTATTAAATAAAGCGCATAACAAGCGGATTAATCTCCCTAACAGTCGATTATCCGCCGAACATTAGTAGCGTAAACGTGAGAAGATGGAATTATTAAATGAAAAGATAAGAAACGATGGATTCTATTCGGTTGGATTTAATCCTTTAATTGAACAATACATAATGATAGTCATTATCTGTCATTGGTTTTGGTTTGAACGATATTATCTTATCAGCAAAGAAGAATATGAATGGTTTGATAGCGCAATCCAAAAACTTGATGATTTAGCCCATGATTGCTATAAACAAGGAGTTAAACATCCCCGGTTCTATTGCTCTGAATTGGAATGCGAGAATATAACAGAACAAGTAACGAATCTTAGGACGCTACTAACAAACAGCAAACCGACTGAATAAGCGGAACGCTGCTATACATTACTAACGATAACAAATTTGTATGAAAGTTTTTATTGGAGGTGAATTGGAACATAGTATTTCTGATAAGTTTCGTAAAGCAAGAAACTCTGTAATAGAATATATGGATTGTCTATGTGATATTTCATATATTAATGAACTAAGTTTCTATGTATTCTGCTTAAAAGGATTTACTACAAATCCATTAAGTCGATATTCGAAAAAACGTAATCGGATAGAATTGGAAATTCTACTCCCATTTGATAAATTTGAAACAGCAAATGATTCTCAATGTGTTGAGATATTGAAACAAAGTATTCTTGATGCTATTGAGAACTATAAAAATAAAAACATTCCACAACAATATATTGATGTAATTGTAGAAAAAATGAAAGCATCAATTAATGAATGAATTCGTTAGTAACAAACAGCACTACTGCTTAAAGCGGAACGCTATTGAACATTAGCCACCTGAAAAATAATATGGTTATAGAGAATTTGAATAAATATAGCGAGGAACAAATTGCGTCCTTACAAGAAAAAGAGAATGTAATTCGGTTAATTATATCTGAACAACCGAATAGATGCAACCTCGAACATCTTAGAAAGTATGCTATAAAAAGCGATACCAACATTCAGCTCTGCTTATGTGCCGAAGACAACAATATTATTAAATTTGACGTTTTTGAGTGTTTGGCTGAAAAGGTTGTTGATATAGAAATATATAACCGTAAAAGAGTATTGACAAGTATCATAGGCATATCAATTTTTAGAAATTTGAATAAGCTTATTATAAGCGATTTATATGATGATAAAATAGTGCTTGACGAATTAGTCCAATTAGAGAAACTTGAAATACTCGGACTGGTTTTAAATGGCGATTTGGACATGCGCCAGTATGAAACTATAAATCAACTATTTAGCCTACGGAGATTAGAGGTCAAAGGTTTGGATTCAATGTTATTGGATAAACTTCCCAATCTTGAAAATTTGAAATGTCATAATCTAAAAGATGGAACACAATTAGGATATAAGATGCCAAATCTTAAATCTATAACCATATATAAGTCCCCTAAAATAAGAGATTTGAATTTTCTTTTGGGTATGAAGATGATACAATGTATCTATCTTTACGGATTAAGTAATTTATCACATGTTCCAAACTTGTGTAACCTTCCCAATTTACGCCGTATTGGAATATGCAATATGAAACGATTGGAACAAATGCCTACATTGAACCGTGAATTAGAAAGTTTGGATGTGGAAAAGAATGTACCTATGTTGGGTGTAGATTCATTTCGTGATGTAACACCAATAAATCTGCCTAACTTAAAATGGATAAGAATAAATTTAGGAAATGACGTAAAATCAAATATGATATTGGATCGTTTCAAAAACATATGTGAAACAACAAGATGGTAAATTAACGGTGGCTAACAAGCGGATCAATCTCCCTAAGGTCGATTATCCGCCAAACATTATCTGCCCATAAAAAGAATGAATATGAAAATAGAATTAGAAAATTGTCAAAAAAGTCTTACTCTCAAAGATTTTGAAGAAATTGAGAGTAAATTGGGGTATGCCTTGCCGGAAAGACTGAAAGAGTTCTATTTGCAATATAATGGAGGAGAACCTAAACAGCAAACCATCTCCATAAACAAATATCACGAAGTGGAAATTATAATTTTCCAACCGTTCAAATATAATAAGAGTTTTAAGAATGCTCTTTTTCATACTGTTGAAGGAGAAACCTTGGAGCATCGTAGTTCTAATTCGATTTCTGACAATATTCTGCTATTTGCCAGTGGACATAACAATTTGAGAAATATTGGTGTAATTGCAATCAATATAAAAAACAGAGCTGTATATTTTTATAAAATTATTGGTTTTGTAAAAAATAGCGATGCATTTATTTTTGATGAACCTCAATTGATAGCGGATTCAATAGATGATTTTTTCAATAATCTCGTTGCTTTCCCAAAAATCGAAGAGGAACAACAAACGGAGATTATAGAAATAGAAGGTGTAATGCCTGAACTTTCGGACTGTTCGGCTTCGCTAACAAAAGAAGATATAAAGAATTTTGAGGTTGAGTTGAATGTAAAGATTCCGGCAGGCATGAAGAACTTTTACCTCAAGTTCAACGGTGGTATGCCATCACCATATTGTTTTCAACCGCAGGACGAGGATTTGGATTGGGTGGAGATAAATGCGTTCTTTCCGATAAAGGAACGCACCAATGCTTTTGAAACAATTGAAGTCATAGCCAAAGACATGTGGAGCAGAAATCTAATGCCAAGCAACCTGTTGCCTTTTGCTATGGATTCGGGTGGAAACTATTATGCGTTGAACTTGAAGAATAAAAAGATTTACTATTACTTGACTGACGAGTGGGACGAAAACGCTTCAAGAGAATACAACTTTGAAACAAATACTCGTTACATCGCCCAGTCATTCAATTACTTTATAAATCATTTCATCGAAGAAGAGGAATAAAGCGGGCAGATAACAAGCGGATCAATCTCCTTTAATGATGATTATCCACCAAACATTATAAACTCTGGATATAAGGATGAATGTATGAATAATCAATATGCAGTTTTAATAAGTAGTGAAATCCCCGAACTTGGAGAATTGGACTTACTGCGCTCAATTTACCGAGAGTTGAATGGTTATATGGAAGATTACAATAACCAAATCAACTTAGATGATTTGGGAGATTGGAAACTTCTCATACAGATAAATCTTCGAAATACTAATGGGGGGATTGGGATTTTCAAACGGGCAAAACGTTTCCCATCTAATAAAGAGTTTGAAATATCTATTTCCATACCAGTACCAAATTTGGAGGAAGCACGCTATGGAATATCCGATATGACGGGGATTTATATTCCTTTAAATATTAAAAACTTCTACATTCTTTCTCCATGCTTTAGTAAATATGATAATTTGTATCATTATATTCTTGAGAGTGCAAAACAAGCCATAGATGCAGCTTTTACTTATGGCTTTACATGTAACGGCAAAAGAATAAAGAAAAAAGAGTTTATAACAAACAGCACTACCGACTGAATAAGGCGGAACGCTGCAAACCATTAATCGCTGAGAAAAATATGAATAATTGGATTGAAACATCAGGAAGCCCATTTGTCATTGTTGAGCAACAATATGCCCATCAATGGAAGGGTCAAGAAAACTACAATGCTATATGTAGCGTAACAGATTACTTGGGGAAAATCTATATAGACAATCATGTCTTATTGGTAATGGGAGATGAACCGATGGCTACACGCATAGTAAATAAAGATGGAGCAATTTTAATAATTCGTTGGAAGTATGCTCCCGATTATCTAACGGTGGAAAAACTTCTGGAGAATGATATAGTAACTGGGGCAGAACCGATAGAAGAAGTTGAAGTAAAATGGGATTCTACTGAATTAGTCCTATTTGATTCTTTGTCTCCCTATTGTGAAGCGTCGGTTAAAGTTTTTTTATCATTACAAAAAACATCTTGTATAATAAAAACTTATCTTTATCAAAAAGACGAAGTATCTTTAATAATACATTCAATCCAATAAAGACGATTAACAAGCGGCTCAACCTCCCCTTAAAGGTCGGTTAGCCACCAAACATTACAGCTATGGATATAACGAATAGAATTATTGTCGCCTTACTGGAACGAATGAAAAGTAGAAACAAGAACTTTTCATTATCAAGACCTAAGTTTCATCGGTTGTTTCAAATAAATCCCGATGGCTACTTATGGTATGGCGAGAAACTGGAGCGGCATTTACTTAACAAATATGGAGAATCGGCTGATACATTGAAATATCTTGATATATATTATTTCATTTCCAATATTGTGCGGTTGTATTACATGCCTAAAAATTCAAATTCGGAGGAAAACGAGTTTGGAAAGCTATACGCTTATGGCTCCATAATAGGGTTACACCGTTGTCATATTCCAGATAAGCGAATATATCTGAACCGATTGTTAAATACTTTACTGTTCTGTTGTCCGACTTCTGAAGAATATATCCGTAGATTCCGCTGGCAAAAAAACGGTATATATTACAAATCGCAGGATGTGGAAGTTCTTATTGCCGATACATTTACAGAAATACGGGAATCGGACAAACAATCAGAATCCATTGAAATAGTTGAGTCAATAGTCAATGAGACATACCGTTATCTGGTAGGCTCAAATACGGGGCTTCCATTTGTCCGTTCGGAAACTTTATTGCACTACAACCTGAACCCATCTGATTATATGTGGCTATATCAGCACGATAAGGAATTGTTTTATACTTGTCTTGATGCAGCAGCATTACAGTCGGAGATTTTCAGTTACAAGTCATTTGTGTACAATTTCAACCTGTATATTCTAAAAGACGCAAATATATTGGATGAATTGTCCAGATATTCCAAATGTTATGAAGCCGTTTTAGAACTGCTTTTCAAATCCGATTCAATTATGCAGAACTCTGTTATTCGGCAAATCAAATTATGTAGAAATGAAGATACCATTAAACAGAATAACAGATTGGATGCTATTAACAAATGGCTCAACTCCCTAAACAAGATTGGTTGCCACAGAACATTAAACATTAGAAAATGAGAACACCAGTCATAATCCTGTTATTTGTAATCCTGCTTGCCGTAAGCTGCGGAGAGCCTCCCATGCCGCCGTCGGACGAGGAAATGATACGCCATTTCACCACGCACGAGGTGGCGTTCCGTAAGGTGTACGAAATCATGGCAGAGAGTTCAGAAGGTAGTTTTCACTACCCGCCGCTTTCTCCGGAAGAGGTTATTATACTTGATTCAATGGAGCAAAGCGATACATCCCATGAAACGAATGATGAACAAGACATCCCGGTATATGGACTGTTGAAGCCGGAGCGAATCCTACTCGACTCCCTGTTATCAGAGATTGGATGCGGTTTTATCCTTGTTGATCGCAGGGAATGGGGAACGGCAGATTCGGTATATGTGAGCCTCGTTATGCCGTACTACTCCCACGGCATCGTGGATGCCGGAACGTCCAAGAGTTTCGTTTACGATCCCGGATTGAGAAGCCGTCGGAATATCCGTATCACCGAACATGGCGACCTGAACGAGATCTACCGCAGGACGTACAACGACACCACGCTTTACAAGCCCATCAAGGGAAACTGGTACATCGAGTTAGACCATTCGATATAACGGCCCGGAGTCCGTATCAAAGTATGTATCACTTTTTGTCAAGAAGATACATCATAAAGCAGATAATGGCCATCGCAAGGAAAAATAACAGAACCGCAAGGAGTTCGTTAAACCTGCACTTGGCATAGTGAGACATCACTGCTTTGCCTCGCCATTTGTAAATCCTGCTGACGAGCGACATAACGGCAAATGTGACAATGCTAAAAACGACACATGGCAACAATGCCGACACACCTGGAAAAAGCCGGATAGTAACAGTCATCATAGGGAATATCAAAAGAGCGAAGATATAAATCGAGAGCATCATTTCGCCATCGACCCTGCCTGTTCGTCTTGCCTGCTTCCATTTCTCCCCCATCCACCAGAGGTAGTCCCAGAGATAAAACCGTTGCTTATTCTCCTGCCGTTTCATCATGCCCAATGTATAAATCCGAGGTGGAACATCAGCGCTACATTTGCCACGATCAGGGCGATAGCGATAAGAACTATTTTGGCGAGCTTCCTGCCGGGATGTTTCATCTTCCCGTAATGTTCACGGAGTGCTTCACGCCGTCCGGCTGTATAGCGTAGCTTGCAGAATAAATCGGGAAGAAAGCAGAGAGGAATCACTATGGCCAAACCAATCATCCAGCCGAAAAGGCGCAATATCGGCGGAAACCCAAGCGGTATGAGTAGGACGAAGAGCCAGCACCAAAACAGTAGCATACGTCCGTTGAGATTGGTACGCTCCCTTTCGTGCCATATCTCGGCTACATACCACATATAGTCGATGAAGCAGATCCGGTATTTGCGATTGTCCTTTTCCATACCGTTATCTCCATACAAAGAAACCAACCAATATAAGTATAATCAGAACGCTGACCAACACAATCTGAACCCTGCGGCGTGTTTCAGGCTTGCAATCATCAAATAACCACAGTTTGCTGTTAAACTGCCAATGACACGCCCATTTCCAACGGAACAGCAACCCTGCAAGCCATAGGGCAAGCAACCCGACACCAAACAGCAACCCGTATTTCGGGTGAGCCTGCAACCACTCGAAAAACGCTTCCGCCTTGCTGTTCATTGCTTCGTATATATCGGTAACTGTCATACTTATAATTAAAAGGATTCCGAACACAAAAATAATGTTTTCCGTTCACATAATCACTACTTTATGCTCCAAAACACCGGCTGTACGGTTATAAAACCAGGAAACAGCCCCGGTTAAGGTCACGGAGGTTGTTTGCGGGGGTGTTTGTGTTCATTTAGTTCTGTTCCGGCAGGAGCTTGCAAAGCACCGGGTCGTTCTTGATACGTTCCAGTTCCTCGGCGACGATGCGGCCGGCCTCTGCCTTGATACGTTCGTAGTTTTCCTGCACGACCTGTTTCATGTGATCCGTCCCGTTCTCGTCCGTGAAATCGGTAATTTGTGGTATCTTCTTGTACCGGGCCGTTTCCGCTTTCACTTTTTCGTTGTCCACGACAATCTCGCAGTGGAAAATCTTCTGCTCGATACGTTCGTCGAAATTGTCCGCCACGGCCCCGACGAACATTCCCTGCGTGAGCGTCGAGATCTTCGAGGCCGGGATCAGGCTGTCCAGCTGCGTGGATATGGATGTCGATTTGTCGCTGCGGCTCAACGTCATGCTCTGCCGCTTCTGCAATACCTTACCGAACCGTTCCGAGAGTGTCTTGGCCGTTTCACCTACGACCTGCCCGGAGAAGATGTTGCCCACCGTGTTCATCACGACGGCGGCCTCCTTGTCCCCGTAGTCCCTCTTCAACTGTGAAAAATCCTGGAAGCACAGCAGCACGGCGACCTTGTTGCTTCTGGCCGTGGCGATCAGGTTGTCGAGTCCCTTGAAGTAGATTGTCGGCAACTCGTCGATGATGATGCCCGATTTGAGCTGGCCTTTCTTATTTATGAGCTTGACAATCCGGGAATTATACAATCCCAAAGCCGCTCCGTAAATGTTTTGCCTGTCGGGATTGTTCCCCACGCAGAGTATCTTGGGATCGTCCGGGTTGTTGATGTCGAGCGTGAAATCGTCGCCCGACATGACCCAATATAGCTGGGGCGAAATCATGCGGGAAAGCGGAATTTTGGCCGATGCTATCTGGCCCTGGAGCTGGTCTTGAGCGCCTCCGAGCCAGGCATCCATAAAGGGGCTGAGGTAGTTTTCGAGTTCCGGGTAGGATGTCAGAATCGGGAAAATATCCTCGTACCGCTTGTTCAGGAACTCGATGGCGTGCGGGAAGGTACAATACCGCCCGTTGTCGTAGATGCGCAGGAACCAGATCACGGCCGCAAAAAGGATAATGGGGCTTTCCACAAAAAAATCGCCCTGCTTCTGCACCCAGCTTCGGTTCAGGTTGAGCATGATGGTATAGGCGCTCTCGTAGGCGTCCGAAATATCGGTCATGAAGTCCGGGTGAATGGGGTTACAGCGGTGCGAGCGGCGCGGGTCGTCGAAATTTATGACGTAGAAAGTCGGGATTTTCTTGTAACCTTTCTGGTGATTCAGCAGGTGGTTGTAAGCGATTTCCGAAAGATCGGGAAACTTGTAGTCATAGATGTATTGGGTATAGCCCTTTTCGATTTGCTGTTTAATGAACTGGTTTACAACACAATAACTCTTCCCGCTGCCCGGGCTTCCCATGCAGATGCAAGCCCTTTGCGGGTTTACGACATTGGCGAACCCGTTGTTCCACTGTTTGTTATAGTAAAATTTCGTCGGCAGATTTATGGAGTACTCGTTCTCGATCAGGCGTGTTTCCTGCTGGAATGATTCGTTCTCGTTGTTGAAAGGGTCATCCATGAGATTGTTCTTCAGCAGGCGGGACATCCACACGCCGCCCATCAAGAGGCAGATATACCCGGCCGATAGGGTCAGTATGTAGAAAGCCGCGTTCGCCATCGCCGTCAGCGGCAAGTCCAGCAGCCACCAGTTGAAGAAGAACAGCACGCCTCCCGTGGCCAGCGATGCCGTGATTTTCCGCCAGGTAATTTTCTCCTCTTTTACTCCTTTTGTCCCGAGGCATGAAAGGGCGAGGAACACGACGGCGAAAAGTTTCGTCCATAGTATATTCCGGAACAGCCCCGCGGTGCGGTCGAAGTTCAGCAGAATCCTATCGACCACGCCGATATTGATTCCCCATTCCCGTATCTGCCCGTAACAGAACCAGTAGATGTTGATAACCACGAACAAGATACTCAATGCCCGCATGAAATCCATTGTTTTTGCAAGACCCCGAAGGTCGTCTTCCTGTTGCATAACCGTAAAATTTAATAAATGAATGATAATTGAGATGTTATACTTTCCTCCGTCGTGAGGTATTCCGCTTCCGTTGCCCGTCCCGTCCGGCAGGCGCTTGTTTCGGGGACAAGTCCCTCGTGTTTTCCCCGGGATTCCGTTTCCCGCCGAAGCGCAGCTCGAAGGCGTTGGCCGAGTATGCCTTTCCCAGCCGTGATCCGTTCACGACCGTCCGTGTTTCGTGGTCAATGAACGTCACTCCCACGATGCGGCCGTTTTCGTTGCGTCGTATGTAGAGATCCACCCGGGCTCCCCGCAGGCGTTCGCGCAGTTCTTCCTCCGTGGGTTCTCCCCGAAGCGCTTTATCGACCCGGCCACGGATTTGCCTCCTCGTGTCGTCCTTCCCGAACCGTTCGGCGTTGCGCTCCATGTGCCGTTCCAGCCCGTCATACCCGACCTCTTTACCGAACAGTGAGGATTTGAGCGGCGCGGCCACTGCCTTGTCCCCGTTCTCGTCCAGCAGCGTGTAGAGCAATCCCCGGTAGGGGGTTCCGTTCCGCTCTCCCCGGACTTCCTCTATACCTATATTATATAAGGACAACAATGCCCGGAACTCGCCGAGGGTCTGGAAGCGGTATGTCGCCACGGCCGGTTTTATTACCGCTGCCACCTGGCGTTTCAGGTCGCCCCGCGTGTAATCGGCGGGGACGATCCCTTGCCCTTTCTCCCGCCTTCTCCCTTTGGCGGGATGCAGTCCGTACTCCCGTTCCAGTTCCTCGGTAACGGCCACGCTGCGTTCGTTGCGCCTGCTGTCGTTTATCTTGCGCCCGTCCTGGGCCACCTGCACCGACACGATATGGATATGCTCCCGTCCGATGTCGGTATGCTTGAATACGATATAAGGTTGTCCTCCCCAGCCCATGCGCTCCATGTAGGCCCCGGCTATCTCCGCGAGTTGCCCGTCGTCGAGGCGGTCTTCGGGAGCCGGGTTGAGCGACACGTGCACGACGGGTTTTTCCGTCCGGTAGTGCGAGGGCATCCAGCGCAGGAGGTCTTCTGCCGTCGCGGCCACGTTGAAGCGCCCATCCGCCGGCTCCCTCACGATGTGGGTCAGCAGCACCTTCCCGTCGCCCCGATCGACTTTCTCCTGGTTGTACGCCAGCGCGCCGTACACGTCTTTTCCGGTGGTGATATTGGCTACCATCGCTGTTTGAACTCTTCGGAGAGCGACACGACCTGCTGCCCGACGGCCGCCAGTTCACGTGTCGCTCTCTCCAGTTTATAGAGCAGCGCGAGTGTTTTCTTCTCGGAAAAATGCGCGTGCAGCTCCTTCACCACCTGGTTGTAATTCGTTCCCACGGCACGGAATTGGGCGTGGAAAGCGGTCAGCTTCGCCACGTATTCGAGCGTTCCCCGGTCGGTCTTTACCACCCGGAACGCCTCGTTGAACACTCTCGCTTTGATAAAAGCGGCTTTGGACAATAGCCCGGACTGCTCGTAAAGGTCGAGGAAACGGGCATGTTCCACGGCTGAAAAGTTTACCGAAAAGCGGTAAACGGCCGGGTCGTTTTTCGCGGGTCGTCCCCCTTTGCCCCCTCGGGGCTTTCTGTTCTTTTCCATCGCATCGAAATTTTAAGGAGAGGCCAGGGCCCCACCGGTTCCTGAAAATTCCGATCCCTTCGCGGCTTGCCGCCCTTCTGAAAAGCACCGACTCCGGAGGTGCTTTCTCCCCCTTGCGGGCAAGCTGTTTTCTGCTGCAAAACGAGAATCGTGCAGCAGAAAACACAGCTTGCTATTTGCCCTTTGCAAATACCTTCTGCCCGCTCGCGGACAGAACATTGAAAGAGCCGCCGTAAAACGGGGCAAGGACGGCTTCATTAGCGTCGGGATCGTTCACGAGGCAAAGATACCGACCTATTCAATCGCTTGTACCACAAGCGATTATGCCACTTGCGTCCACTTTGACGCCACACGCGGCCATAGCGGAAAAAGAGCATACAACCCGTGTTTTTAAGGGTTTACTTTGCACGTGAGAACGGATACGGGCAATGACACATCCTCCTGTCCGCACACGTGCGGACGGATGCAGAAAACACCGTGTGCAGAGGAAAAAGCGGGTCTTTGTCCGGATAAGCAAATGCGGTTGCGCATGAGTATAAAATCGGACACGCGCCCATGCACCGGCATACCGGCGTAACAGCCTGCCAGCGCACCAGCATATATGCGTGCCGGCATACCTGCATAAAATCTCATGCCGTCACTTGCCCGGATACGTGAAGAGATGAACGATTACCCGATTGTATAACTAAAAACGCATGGAACAATGAAAGAGAAAACGAAATTCGTGGCCTTCTCCACCCAAAAAGGCGGAGCGGGCAAAACCACCCTCACGGTGCTGGCAGCCTCTTACCTGCACTATGTAAAGGGTTTCAATGTCGCGGTCATCGACTGCGATTATCCCCAACACTCCATCGTGGAGATGCGGGAACGTGACCTGAAGCTTGCCCTCGAAGACGAACATTACAAGAGGTTAGCTTACGAACAATTCACCCGGCTTCAAAAGAAAGCCTATCCTGTCGTGGAAAGCAACACGAAAGAGGCGTTGGCCGATGCCGACTACCTCCTGCCGCAAGGTGATTTCGATTATGTGTTCTTCGACCTTCCCGGTACGATCAATAACGAGGATCTGATTCATTCCCTGGCCGGAATGGATTATCTCGTCGCCCCGATCAGTGCCGACCGGGTTGTCATGGAAAGCACCCTGAATTACGCGGTTGTGGTAAAGGAGCATATCATGGGCCGCGAGAAGTCCCGGATGAAAGGGCTGTATATGCTATGGAACATGGTGGACGGACGTGAAAAGACAGAATTATATCAGGTTTACGAGGCGGTAATGAAAGAGTTGGAGCTTCCTGTTCTGAAGACCTTCCTGCCTGACACCAAGCGTTTTCGTCGTGAGCAGAACGCCAGCCGTCGCTCTGTCTTCCGCTCCACGCTCTTCCCGGCAGACCGTTCTTTGATCCGGGGCAGCAACCTGGATAAACTCGTGGATGAATTGATCGAACTGTTAAAGTAGAATCTTATGAGCGGAAAAGAACATGACGACGGTTTGGACGCTTCCTTCATCATCAGCCAGGCCAAAAGCCGAAACCGGCCACTACATCCTTACACGCCGGAAAAAGAGGAGGAGGCATCGGCTCTATCGGAACCGTCCGGCGAGGCCGCCTCCTCGTCGGCTACGAAAGAGGAGGGACGCCGCCGAAGAGGGAAAGGCCAGGATTACGAGCGTCTTTTTATCCGGAACGCCCCCTCCAATACCCGAAGCGGCAAAACGGTGTATATCCGCAAGGAGTTTCACGAGCGTATAACCCGGATAGTGCAGGTTATCGGTAAGAACGAACTCTCGCTGTATAGCTACCTGGACAATGTGCTGGAGCAGCATTTCGCAACCTATCAGGAGGAAATTTCGGAACTCTACAAGAAACGGAACTCCGATATTTTTTAGTTATGAACCCAATATTTTTACAATCCATTAAAAACAATCCATCATGTCAGACAAAGCAATTATTTTATCTGTTATCCTGGCGGCCGTCCTTTGCGTCGCCGTACCCTTCATCTTCCGCGTGTGCCGCTACCGGCGCAGGATGAAAACCCTTATCGTCCCCGACGGCCCTTCGGGGGAGGTCGCCGTGGGGACTGTCCCCACCCCCGAGGCCGAGTACCTGGCCCGTTACATCTGCCTGCTGCGGCTGCCTTTCGCCGGTAACAAGCACGTGAAGATACGTCCGTCGTACCACGAGCGTATCCGCGAGATCACCCGTGTCATCGGTCGTGGCGACGTGACGATCACGGCCTACGTGGACAAGGTTCTCAAGGCGCACCTGGACGATAACCGGGAAACCATCGAGCGGCTTTTCGAGGAGCGTGAGGCCGTGGCCTCCCTGCAACCCAAAGCGGAGGAGCGATGAACGGGGCGTTGTGGCTGCTGCCCCTCTTTGCCGTGGGGTATGCCTTGTGGGCGTTTTTCCGCCTGCGGCGGATGGAACGTAACGAACCGGCAGACGGGATCGTTGCCGAAGACACGCCCTGCCGGCAGGAGATCATCGGCAGGAGCCGCTTTGTCCTCGACCCGCGCCACTCCCGGCCACAAGCTGCCGTAGAATCTGAAACTGAAAAAGTTACGGAAAAAGCCGATATATTTGTGCCCACGAATGTACCCGAACACCCCCGGCAGATTCCGCCGGAAGACCTGGATGAAGTGTTCGGTGTCGCTCCCGAGGGGGAGCCTAACGAACCTCTGGAAATCGACTTTCCGCTGTACGATGAATCTTTCCCGGATGCGGACGCGGAGGAGCCGGATTATGACGAGGATGAAGACGACACCGAAGAGCTGCCCCTTTTGGGCCGCTCGCTTGCCCAGGGGGTTAGTTTTGAACAGATGGGCGAAGCCTACCGCCACGTGGTACACGATCCACCTTCAACAGACGAGCAAAGGGAGGAAACGGGACGTGTCCTCCTGGGCCTGAAACAGACCGACATGTTCGAGGTCATCGTTTCGGGCCGCCCCGACGGGAACGACAGGGTAAAATCCCTGATCGACACCTACCTCTCGGCCTTTCACCGGCGTATGTCCGAGAGGTCTGCGGAAAGCCCATCTCCGCAGGGTTCGGTTCCCACGGGTTTCGACGTCCGTGAGTTTGTTTAACCCCATAATGACATCACGATGAAAGAAAAAGACTACGGGTAGCGCGTGAGGCTATCCTCGAACCACTGAAAAAATCCGAATCAAGAAGTTTAACCCGGTGCGGGGCCTATCCATCCCCGCGCCACAATTCAAACATTATCGAGTTATGAGAAAGAACAAGATTCTTCTTCCGGCGGCATTTCTCTTTGCCGCCATCTCCTCCGCCTTCGCGCAGGGCAACGGCATCGCCGGCATTACGGAGGCTACCAACATGGTAACCAGCTACTTCGATCCCGGAACGAAGCTCATCTACGCGATTGGGGCTGTGGTCGGCCTTATCGGGGGGATCAAGGTCTATAACAAGTTTTCGAGCGGCGACCCCGACACGTCGAAGACCGCCGCGAGCTGGTTCGGCGCGTGTATTTTCCTGATTGTCGCCGCGACGATCCTACGCTCTTTCTTCTTGTAGTCCAACCTGTCATGCAAATAATTATGGAATATGGAATCAACAAGGGAATCGGCAAGAGCGTGGAGTTCCGGGGCGCGCACGTAATGGTTCTTTGGCAAATGCGTCGATAGCAAGACGTTAGGCAAGTGTTCGATAGCCTATCATCGATCGGCTTATCCGAAAGGGAAACCGGACGGGGAGTATAGCCTGCCGATAAACTGATAAGTCATACAGTTACCAAGTATGCGACTGAATCAGGAGATGAAAGATAGATACGAGGATAAAGTCTGGATTGATTGAACGATAGTCCAAGTGGCACAACTCGAAACTGTGGCGGAAGGTAACTACAGACGCCATACTGTAACACACTCGATTCGACCTTGGAGGGTTGGGTGCAGAACAGGTTACGGCACAACTGCGATAAGCAGAAACGGGCGAAAGTCGTATCCGACAATCTATCAAAGCTATGTTGCCGAAGAATTAAACGTGGATTGCCTAACCCGGAATGCCGAAAGGCTATTAGGTTTCAGACCTATGAAAATCCGGTATGGCAACGGAGCCACCGTAGTAGTCCGAGCGAGGGAAAGCCTCGTACATGGCGAAGGGTGGCAGCTAACATTTTTAATACAAATTAACGGATAATGTGTGAGACATTATGAGAAATCCAGAGAGAGTATTAAACAGTCTGTCAGAGCACAGCAAAGTTTCGAGCTACAAGTTTGAACGGCTCTACAGGGTTCTATTCAATTCGGAGATGTTTCTCCTCGCCTACCATAATATACAAGGTAGGCAGGGAAATATGACGGAAGGTTCCGACGGTAAAACTATCGACGGAATGAGCCTGAAACGGATTGAAAATTTGATTGATGCGCTCAAAGATGAGTCGTACCAACCAAAACCGGCAAGAAGGACGTACATCCCGAAGAAAAACGGGAATATGCGACCTCTCGGCATACCGTCTATCGACGACAAATTAGTGCAGGAGGTATTGCGAATGCTGTTGGAAGCAATTTATGAAGGTAGTTTTGAGAACACCTCGCACGGCTTCCGACCCAAACGCAGCTGCCACACCGCACTGATACAGGTGCAGAAGAATTTTACTGCGGCCAAGTGGTTTATCGAGGGCGACATTGAAGGATTCTTCGATAACATCAACCATGATGTACTTATCGGAATCTTGAAAGAACGTATCGCAGACGACCGCTTTATCCGGCTAATGTGGAAATTTTTGAAAGCTGGCTACATCGAAGATTGGACATTTCATAGAACATACAGCGGAACACCGCAAGGTGGCATCATTAGCCCGATACTGGCTAATATCTATCTCGACAAGCTGGATAAGTACATGAAAGAGTATGCCTGTCAATTCGATAGAGGCGACAGACGGGCAATGAACCTTGAGTACAAACGGTATTCCAGGAAAATTTGGTGGCTCGGCACAAAGCTGAAGCAAACCAAGGATAAAGATACTCGGAAGGAACTGATTGACGCGATTAAGCAACATCAGAAAAACAGGATGCACTTACCCTCTGTCGATGAAATGGACGAGGGATATAGACGGATTAAGTATGTGAGGTATGCCGATGATTTTATTATCGGAGTGATTGGCAGTAAATCGGACTGTGAGGCCATCAAAGAGGATATTAAGAATTTCCTCGGCGAGAAACTGAAATTGACGCTCTCCGAAGAAAAGACCTTGATCACGCACGGCAATAGAAAGGCAAAATTCCTCGGCTATGAAATCTATGTCCGACCATTCACGGATAAGACGTTAAGAGGCGAGAAATCGGGAGTACTTATTAAGGCTTACGGCAAAAAGGTAGTGTTGGAAGTGCCAATGTTCACAATGCGGGATAAACTTCTCTACTACGAGGCGATGGAAATTCATCAATTCGAGGGTAAAGCGAAATGGAAACCCACAAGCCGGACAAAGTTGCTACATCTGGACGACCTCGAAATACTGGATGCCTATAACAGAGAAATCCGAGGTTTTGCAAACTATTTTTCTATCGCAAATAACAGTTCACACCTGAATTCTTTCAAGTACATCATGCAATACAGTCTGTATAAGACTTTTGCACGAAAGTACAGTACGACAGCCCGAAAGATTATCGCAAAGTATCGACATCACAAAGATTTTGCGGTTTTCTATGAGGACAAGAAAGGAGGAAAGAAGATGCGGGTATTCTTCAACGGGAGCTTTAAGCGTAAAACAACCGCGATGGACGCGAGTTGTGATTATGTAGCCAACACGATTTTCAATACCACTGTATCAAGCCTTATACAAAGGTTAAAAGCGGGTAAGTGTGAATTGTGTGGCGCAACGGAAAACATTGAAATACACCACGTCAAAAGACTCAAAGACTTAAAAGGCAAAGAGCCATGGAAAATCCAAATGATTGGACGTCAGAGAAAGACGTTAGCTGTATGTATTCCCTGTCACAACAAGATACATCACGGGATAATAGACTGAATATGTTAGTGGAGAGCCGTGTGCGCCGAGAGGTGCAAGCACGGTTCGGAGGCGAGTTCTTGGAAACCTACCGTAGAAATACGGCAAGGCACCGGGTTCTTAGCCTACGCCTGAAGGCGCAGTACCTCTTCATCTTCGCGGGCGGCCTGCTGGCCGTCTTCGTGGTGTTCGTCATCCTCTACATGGCAGGGGTCGATCAGTGGGTATGTATCGCTTTCGGCGTTGCGGCGGCTTCGGTGCTGGTCTGGCTTACCTTCCGCCTGAACGCCCGTTACGGGGAACACGGGCTGATGAAGCTGCTCGCCGCGCGCCGGCATCCCCGCTACCTGCTCAACCGCAAGTCCCTGCGCCGGTTGCTGAAAAGAAAGGGGGGCCGCGTATGAGAAACATCTTGAAAGCTACCACGCTGGAAAGCAAGTTCCCGCTCCTGGCCGTGGAAGGCGGTTGTATCATCAGCAAGGACGCGGACATAACGGTCGTCTATCGGGTCGAACTCCCGGAGCTGTTCACCGTCACGTCCGCCGAGTACGAGGCGATCCACGCCGCCTGGTGCAAGGCCCTGAAGGTCTTGCCCGAATACAGCGTGGTACACAAGCAGGACTGGTTCATCCGCGAGCGTTACCGCCCGGCCACGGGCGAGGGGGACATGAGTTTCCTCTCCCGCAGTTACGAGCGGCATTTCAACGAGCGTCCGTTCCTGACCCACGCCTGCTTCCTCTACCTGACGAAAACGACGAGGGAGCGTATGCACATGCGTTCAGACTTCTCGACCCTCTGCCGGGGCAACATCATTCCCAAAGAGGTAAACCGGGAGGCGGCGACAAAATTCCTGGAGGCGGCGGAACAGTTCGAGCGTATTCTGAACGATTCGGGTTTCCTGACCCTTGTCCGCCTCACGGGGGACGAGATCACGGGTACGGCGGATTGTCCGGGCCTGCTGGAACGGTACTTTTCCCTCTCGCTCTCGGAGACGACTTCTCTTCAGGACATCGAGCTGGGGGCCGAGGTTCTGCGCGTGGGTAACAAACGGGTGTGCCTGCACACGCTCTCGGACACGGAAGACCTGCCGGGGCGCGTGGGTACGGACACCCGTTACGAGTGTCTTTCCACCGACCGTTCGGACTGCCTGCTCTCGTTCGCGGCCCCCGTGGGGCTTCTGCTTTCCTGCGACCACCTTTACAACCAGTACGTGTTCCTGGAAGACAGCGACGAAAACCTGCGTATGTTCGAGAAACGTGCGCGTAACATGCAGTCCCTTTCCCGCTACTCCCGCGGGAACCAGATAAACAAGGAGTGGGTGCGATACGTCGCTGTGTAAGTAATTGTTAAACTTAGATTTAACCCGTTGTTTCGTCAACGGTAGCCTATGGACAGATGCACCAATAGTAATATACTGTATCAAAGCTGTCCAGACAAGGTAGCCCTTCCGAAAGGAGCAGTCAGAACCGTGAGGGAAAGACAATGGCTGTTAGTATCATACAGTCAGGGAGCTTGGCTTGGGTGGTATGGTTAGCGTAAGCGAACTGTCGTCTAAACGTCGTAAGGTTGAAGAAGCCAAAGATACTGATAGGCTTCAGCCCAAAAGGGAAGCAGTCGGTTATTCCTCTCCATTCTGGGAATACACGAACAGAGTACTGCCGGTGTAATAGACAGAACCTAACCCACTTATAAGTTACTTGCACGGAACGTAGTAAGCCCGTATTTCTCCTGCCAATGACAGGTAAGCAGACCGTAAGGAATGCCGAATGGAGTGCGGGTATAGGATTGCAGAAAAAGCGAATGCCACCCTGTAATGGGGTGAATAGGGATTGAAACATCATCCCGCTGCGAAAGCAGGCTGACTTCTGCGGTAGGTGATTCTTTACAAGAAACTTTTAGAACTTTTAAAAGGAGAAAAGCAAATGAACGAAATTAAAAAATCGTGTGCATCGACTGACCAAACGCAGAGCAAATGGGACAGTATAAATTGGCTCAAATGCGAAGCTGCGGTTCAAAAGCTACAAGCGCGTATTGTAAAGGCTCAAAAAGAGGGTCGCCACAACAAGGTCAAAGCCTTGCAGTGGACACTGACCCACTCGTTTTACGCTAAAGCATTAGCGGTAAGACGTGTAACTTCCAATAATGGGAGTAAAACGGCTGGCGTCGATATGGTAACATGGAAAACGCCAGATGCTAAAGTGTGTGCAATAACCGAACTGAAAAGGAGAGGTTATACACCCCAACCTCTGAGACGAGTACATATCAGAAAGAGTAACGGGAAATTAAGACCATTGGGTATACCAACTATGAAAGACCGGGCTATGCAGGCATTGTATCTGATGGCACTGGCTCCCGTAGCTGAAACAACGGCTGATGCCAATTCTTATGGTTTCAGAAAAGAAAGGAGCACGGCAGATGCCGTTCAACAATGCTTCAATGACCTGGCAAGGACGACATCCCCACAATGGATCTTAGAAGGTGATATCAAAGGTTGTTTCGACCATATCAGTCATGAATGGTTGCTTGACAATATCCCTATGGATAAAGTTTTGCTCCGTAAATGGTTGAAAAGTGGATTTATTTTCAACAAGCAACTTTTTCCGACAGAGGAGGGAACTCCTCAAGGCGGCATCATCTCCCCAACTCTTGCAAATATGACTTTGGACGGACTGGAAAAACTGCTTGCCGATAGCTTTCCGATAAACCGCTCGAAGAAAAATTACTATACTCCTATGATAAATCTTGTTCGCTACGCGGATGATTTTATTATCACAGGAGAGAGTAAGGAGTTGTTGGAGAACCATGTTAAACCATTAGTCATTGAGTTTCTTCAAGCAAGAGGGCTTACCTTATCAGAAGAAAAGACTAAGATAACTCATATAGAAGAAGGGTTTGATTTTCTTGGGTTCAATATCAGAAAATATAAAGGCAAGTTTATCACAAAACCATCCAAGAAGAGTCGAAAGAGATTTTTAGATAAGGTTCGTGAAATAGTGGACAAGAACAAGTCTTCTAAGCAACAATCTTTGATACGATTGCTAAACCCAGTCATTAGAGGATGGGCGAACTACTACAAGGGGTGTTCTGCATCGGAAACTTTCCGTAAAACAGATGCACAAATTTTCAACAAACTATGGCGATGGTCTCGCAGAAGACATCCCAAAAAAGGTAAACGATGGATTGCCAACAAGTATTATCACACTGTAAGAGGTAGAAGCTGGACTTTTGCCGTACCGCTTGAAAACAGGAAAGTGGATAAATACCACACTCTTGTGAGATTGTCGGATACGAAAATAAAGCGACATATCAAAATCCGCAGTGAGGCCAACCCATATGATGCCGATTGGAAAGATTTCTTCGATCAATACAAGACCCGAAGAATGCTTGCACACTTAGACGGCAAGCAATATATCTATCGCCTGTGGAATCAGCAAATGCAATGTTGCCCTGTGTGTGGCAAGCACATCACACGGGAAACTCCCTGGAAAATTACTGAAATGACAGGGAGCAGTAGAAAGGCGAAAGTCCTAATACATGACCATTGCAGCCGAATTACTAACAGAAATAAATGGAAGTTACTATGAGCCGGCTTTTAGTTACAAATAAAAGTTTTGAATTGCTTGAGCCGTATGAGGGGAAACTCTCACGTACGGTTCTTAGAGGGGAAAGCTCCCGTAAGGGGGCTGACCTACTCGACATCGACCAGTATCTCAACGAGGCGCACTCGTTCGGTCTTCAATCCGTCCGGGCCCATTTCAACGTGCTGGCCTGGTCGGACGACGTGCAGGAGCTCCGGCATATCCGCAATGATGTGGGCAGCCAGCTCGCTCTGATGGAATGCCGCCCGCGCCACAACACCGTGGACGCCGCCACGCTCTACTGGGCGGGTATGCCGGGCAATGCGGGGGATTTCCCCGCCGAGGAATCGTTCTACACGTTCATCGAGCCCGCGGTCTGTTTCTTCACGGAGGAAACCAACTATAAATCCTCGTCCAGTCCTTTCGGCATCAAGCTGTGCGACCGCGTAAGCGGCAGGCCCCTGCACCTGGACATCTCGGACGAACCGATGAAAAAAGGGATCATTACCAACAGGAATAAATTCGTGTTAGGCGGCTCGGGGTCAGGCAAGTCATTCTTTATGAATCATTTAGTCCGCCAATACTGGGAGCAGGGCACGCATGTCGTGCTGGTGGATACCGGTAACAGCTACCAGGGTCTTTGCGAGCTGATCCGGCGTAAGACCAAAGGTGAGGACGGCGTGTATTTTACCTATACCGAGGAACATCCCATCAGTTTCAACCCGTTCTACACCGACGATTACTATTTCGACGTGGAGAAGAAGGACAGCATCAAGACGCTGCTGCTGACACTCTGGAAAACCGAGGACGACAAGATCACGAAGACCGAGAGCGGCGAGCTGGGCAGTGCCGTGAACGCCTATATCGAGCGTATCCGCGCCGACCGGAATATCGTGCCGTGTTTCGACAGTTTCTACGAGTACCTGCGGGACGACTACCGCCGCGAGCTGGAGGAGCGGGAGATCCGGGTCAGCCGCGAGGATTTCAACATCGACAACATGCTCATCACCCTGCGGCAGTATTACAAGGGCGGACGCTACGACTTCCTTCTGAACTCCCGGGCCAACATCGACCTGCTCTCGAAGCGCTTCGTGGTCTTCGAGGTGGATTCCATCAAGGAAAACAAGGAGCTTTTTCCCGTGGTCACCATCATCATCATGGAGGCTTTCATAAACAAGATGAGACGGCTCAAGGGGGTACGCAAACAGCTCATCGTCGAGGAGGCCTGGAAGGCGCTCTCTACGGCCAATATGGCTGAATATCTGCGTTATATGTATAAAACCGTCCGCAAATACTACGGTGAGGCCATCGTGGTGACGCAGGAGGTCGAGGACATCATTTCCAGCCCGGTGGTCAAGGAGGCGATCATCAACAACTCGGACTGCAAGATCCTGCTCGACCAGCGCAAGTTCATGAACCGTTTCGACGCGATTCAGTCCTTGTTGGGGCTGACCGACAAGGAGAAGGCGCAGATTCTCTCGATCAACCAGTCCAACGACCCTTCCCGTAAATACAAGGAGGTCTGGATCGGTCTGGGCGGCGTTCAGTCGGCGGTCTATGCCACGGAGGTCAGCGTCCCGGAGTACCTGGCCTACACGACCGAGGAAACGGAGAAAGTGGAGGTGCAGCGGCTTGCCGGGGAGCTGGGCGGTGATATGGAACTGGCGATCAGGCAGCTCGCCGAGGGCAAACGTTAAAGGGAGGGCAGGCCATGTATCGCAAGTGTATCGGATCAGACCCCACGGCGGCGCGTTTGGACTTCGCGCTGTACGAGGTGGCGGGCGAGTGGGAAAGCCGCTCGGGTTCTCCCCGGGTTCGCATCTACCGCAACCCGGGACGCCGGGGCGGCGGTTTTTACGTGGAGGTGTCTTACAAGGACGGGACACGCTTCTCCCGTCCCGTGAGGAAGTATTGGGGAGGCATCCGTTACTTCGACCTCTACGGGTATGTCGCCCTGGCCTACGATGTGGGGCGCGAGGTGCTCCAGCTCTCCGCCTACGGGGATTATTACCGGGCGTCGGAATGACCGCCCAAGTATTCACGAATTAAATAATGAAAAGGATGAAACGATTGATTTTAACGCTGTTCGTGGGGCTTCTTTGCTTCACGTACCAGGCAAAAGCGCAGTGGACGGTCATCGACCCGTCGAACCTCGTTCAGAACATCAAGAGCGCGGTTCAAAGCTCGACCACGGCGACCAACATGGTCAAGTCGCTGCAAGAGAGTATCAAGATTTATAACCAGAGCAAGGCTTACTACGACGCCCTCAAATCGGTGCATAACATCATCAAGGATGCCCGGAAGGTGAAGCTGACGCTCGAAATGGTCAGCGAGATCACGGAAATCTACACCTCGGGATTCAACCGTATGGTTTCAGACCCGAACTTCACGGTGGACGAGCTGGCGGCGATCTCGGCGGGTTACGCCCGGCTGCTGGAGGAGGGCGGCGCGCTGGTGGCGGAACTCAAGACGGTCATAACCGGCGGCAACGGCCTCTCGCTCTCGGACAAGGAGCGGATGGACGTGGTGGATCAGGTTTACACGAAGATGCTGGAGTACCGCAACCTCACGCGCTATTACACGCGCAAGACCATCTCCGTGTCCTTCATCCGCGGCCGCGAAAAGGGCGACGCGCACCGGGTGCTGGCACTTTACGGGAACCCGAACGACAGATATTGGTAACCTGAAAACGGAGGCAGTCATGGATTTCGACAATTTACACCAGGTTCTCCGGAACCTGTATCAGGAGATGATGCCGCTATGCGGCGACATGATCGGGGTGGCGAAAGGTATCGCCGGCCTGGGTGCGCTCTTTTACGTGGCTTACCGGGTATGGAAGGCACTGGCCAATGCGGAGCCTATCGACGTGTTCCCGCTCCTGCGGCCTTTCGCCATCGGCTTGTGCGTGATGTTCTTTCCCACCGTGGTTCTGGGGACGATCAACGCCGTGATGTCGCCCGTGGTGCAGGGCACGCACGCCATACTGGAGGGGCAGACGTTGGATTTGCAGGCATACCAGCAACAGAAGGACGATTTGGAAGCCGAGGCCCGCAGGCGCGAGGGCAAGGCTTGGTTAGTGGACGACGAGGTGTATGAACAACGGCTTGCGGATATGGGTATCACGGATTTGGGCGAGATTATCAGCATGTGGGCCGAACGCACGTGGTACGACATCAAGGCCGGTTTCCGGCAGCTTGTCCGGGACTTCTTCGAGTTGTTGTTCAACGCCGCGGGGCTTACCATCGACACGCTGCGGACATTCTTTTTAGTCGTGCTGTCGATTCTGGGGCCCTTGTCGTTCGCCCTCTCCATTTACGACGGCTTCCACTCGACGCTCGCGAGCTGGATTTCCCGCTATATCAGCGTGTACCTTTGGCTTCCCATCGCCGACCTGTTCTCCGCGGTGCTGGCCAAGATCCAGACGTTGATGCTCCAGGCGGACGTCCTGGCCCTGCAAGACCCCAACTACATTCCCGACAGCGGCAGCGGTGTCTATATTATCTTTTTGATTATAGGTATCATAGGCTATTTCACGATCCCCACCGTTGCCGAGTGGGTGATCCAGTCGGGCGGAGCCGGCGGGGCTATGGGCGGTATCAACAAGGCCGGGGCATTCGCCACGGGTGTCGCGGGCGGTATCGCCGGCAACATGATCGGCCGCACGTTCGGGCGTCGCGGCGGTGGCGGTTCCTCCTCCGGTAACGGCGGCGGTGGCCCGGCTTCGGGCAGTGCCCCCAACGGGCGCAACCTGGCAACACAAGGTAACAGTAATCATTCATAACAATTTGGACAATGGAATTCAAGTCATTAAAAAACATCGAAACAAGTTTCAGGCAGATTCGGCTTTTCGGTATCGTGTTCCTCTGCCTGTGCGCGCTGGTATCCGTGTTCAGCGTGGTCGCGAGCTTCCGTTTCGCCGAAAAGCAGCGCGAGAAGATCTACGTCCTGGACGGGGGCAAGTCGCTGATGCTGGCGCTCTCGCAGGATTTGAGCCAGAACCGCCCCGTGGAGGCGCGCGAACATATCCGGCGTTTTCACGAGTTGTTCTTTACCCTCTCGCCCGACCGTGCGGCCATCGAAAGCAACATCAACCGCGCGCTGTTCCTGGTCGATAAGAGTGCCTTCGCCTATTACCAGGACATGCAGGAGAAAGGTTACTACAACCGTGTGGTGTCGGGGAACATCAGCCAGCGTATCGAGGTGGACTCCGTGGTGTGCGACTTCAACGCCTATCCCTACCGGGCCATGACCTATGCCCGGCAAATGATTGTCCGCGAGAGCAACATCACCGAGCGTTCGCTGGTCACGCGCTGCGAGCTGATCAACTCGGGGCGTTCGGACAATAACCCGCAGGGTTTCATCATGGAGAAATTCGAGATTCTGGAGAACCGCGATTTACGTACATTAAAAAGATAAGGCTATGGCAAAGAAGAGAATAAAGGCTTTCGGGGAGTGGGTCGAAGACCTCCTGCGCCGCGCTTGCGGGGCGCTCTCGCCCGATAAGCGGATTATCGTGATCCTCACGCTGCTCTTGTTCTTTTCCGTCTTGTCGCTCTACTTTACCGTGTCTTCCATCTACCGCTTCGGCAAGGGAGCCGGGGAACGGATGCAGATACGGCATATCGAGCGGCTGGAGCTGGAATTAAGACAACGGCAGGAGGCCGACAGTGTAAAACATCTAAAAGATTTCAATTATGACGACGAACGAAAAACAGAATAAACGGCCGGAGGCGGGGAAAAAGGAACTCACGCCCCGGCAGATACAGATGCGGAAGAAGATGGTGGTCTTCCCGCTCTTTTTCCTGGCCTTTGCCGGGTGCATGTGGCTGATCTTCTCCCCCGGCGAAAAAGAACGGGAGGAGCCTTCGGCGGGTTTCAACACGGAGCTGCCGACCCCGGAATCGGAGGGTATCCTCTCGGACAAGCGTGATGCCTACGTGCAGGAGGAGATGCGGCGCAGGGAGCGGGAAAAGATGCGCTCCTTGCAGGATTTCGCGTTCGGGATGGAGGACGAGGAGGAAGAGCCCGTCATGCCCGCTGCCGTGCCGGATAAGTCTTCCGGCCCTGCCGGCGGTTCGTCGGGAGCTTTCCGGACTTCCCGTGCCGCCTATGCCGACATCAACCGCCAGTTAGGCAGTTTCTACGAGGACACCGCCGGTGAAACGGGGGAAGAGCGCGAGATGCAGGCCCGCATCGAGGAACTGGAACGCCGCCTGGAAGAACAGCAGGCGCAGAAAACGGCCCAGGAGGAGCAGGTGGCGCTGCTGGAGAAGTCCTACGAGATCGCCGCCCGCTACATGAACGGCGGTCAGGCCCCTGAAGCCCCGCGTCAGAAAGCCTCCGTTTCCGGCAAGGCTTCCGTGCAGCCCGTGCGCCAGGTGCGCCGTAACATCGTGTCGCTGCTTGCCGCCCCGCTGCCCGATTCGGTCTTCGCCCGTGAGTTCGTCAAGCCCCGGAACTGGGGTTTCAACACGGTGGGGAGCGACCTTCGCGAGCCCGAGCGCAACAGTATCCGTGCCGCCGTGCAGCAAACCGTGACGCTCACCGATGGCGGGGAGGTTACTTTCCGGCTGCTGGAACCGATGATGGCGGGAGATCTGCTCATCCCCTCGGGTACGCCCGTAACGGGGGCGGCGAGGATCAACGGTGAACGGCTGACGGTCAAGGTCAGCGCTGTCCAGCACGGCGGGGCGGTCGTTCCGGTCGATCTGTCGGTCTATGACACGAACGGCAACGAGGGTATTCCCGTGCCGGGGTCGGAAGAACTCAATGCCGTGAAGGAGATCGCCGCCAATATGGGCGCGGGCATGGGCAGCAGTATCACGATCACGGACGATGCCGGTTCGCAACTGCTCTCCGACCTGGGGCGCAGCGCCATCCAGGGCGTGTCGCAATACGTGAGCAAGAAGATGCGCTCGGTCAAGGTCACGCTCAAGGCCGGTTACAGCGTCCTGCTGCTCCCGCCCCTTCAATAAGGGTACAAACGACGTACTTCCGTACACCACTGAAAAAATCCATTTTTATCAACAATCAAAAATTTATCGAGTATGAAAAAGATTCTTCTGGCACTCGCTTTTATCGGGTGCATGTTCGCTGCCCACGCGCAGGAAAAGCCCTCCACGGGCGATTTGTACGACGGTCTTACCCGTCCGCTGACCTTCAACCGGGTTATCCCGCCCTACGCGCTGGAGGTGACGTTCAGCAAGACCGTTCATGTGATTTTCCCCTCGGCCATCCGTTACGTCGATCTGGGGTCTTCGGATCTTCTGGCGGCGAAAGCCGACGGCACGGAAAACGTGCTGCGTGTAAAGGCGGCCCTGCGTGATTTCTCGCGCGAGAGCAACCTTTCGGTCATTACCGAGGACGGGGCCTATTACAGCTTCAATGTCAAGTATGCCGACGAGCCGGTGAAACTGTCGGTCGAGATGGCGGACTTCCTGCATGACGGGGAGGCGGTAAACCGCCCCAATAACGCGCTGGACATCTATTTGCAGGAGTTGGGATGCGAATCTCCGCTGCTGGTCAAACTGATCATGCAGTCCATTTACAAGAATGACCGCCGCGAGATCAAGCATATCGGTTGCAAGCGTTTCGGGGTACAATACCTCCTCAAAGGTATCTACGTGCATAACGACCTGCTTTATTTCCACCTCCAACTGAAAAACTCCTCCAACGTGCCTTTCAACGTGGACTACCTGACGTTCAAGATTACGGACAAGAAGGTGGCCAAACGCACGGCCATCCAGGAGCAGGTCGTATGGCCCGTGCGTGCGTACAACAACGTGCAGGTCATCGGCGGCAAGCGTACCGAGCGCATGGTCTTCACGCTCCCGAAGTTCACGCTGGCCGACGACAAGCAGCTGGTCGTGGAACTGCACGAGCAGCAGGGCGGGCGACACCAGACTTTCACGGTGGAGAATGCCGACCTGGTGCGCGCACGTGTTATCAACGAGTTAAAGGTAAAGTGATATGAAACGGGCGATATTCATTCTCACGCTGGGGTTATGCCTCCTCCTTTCGGACGGGGCGCACGCCCAGCGTGCCCTGCCCGCCATGCGCGGGCTGGAAATACGGGGAGGCATGGCCGACGGCTTCTATACCCGGGACAGCCGCAGCGAAACGGGCTACTGGTTCGGGCTGGCCATGAGCCGCTACGCGAAGAATGCCGACAAGTGGGTGTTCGGCGCGGAGTTCCTGAACCGTTATTACCCCTACAAGTCGGAACGTATCCCGGTGGCGCAGTTCACGGCCGAGGGAGGTTACTATTACAAGTTCCTCGCCGACCCGTCCAGGACTTTTTTCTTCTACCTCGGCGGCTCGGCGCTGGCCGGTTACGAGAGCGTGAACCGGGGCGAGAGGCGGCTCTATGACGGCTCTACGCTCCGCCACCGCGACCGTTTCCTCTATGGCGGGGCCGTCACGCTGGAGGTCGATGCGTACCTGACCGACAGGATTATCCTCTCGCTGACGGGGCGTGAGCGTATCCTATGGGGCACTACAACGGGACATTTCCACGCGCAGTTCGGCCTGGGCGTGAAATTCATAATCCATTAAACTTGCAAGCGACATGAAAAAGATGAAAAAGATATTGGCCCTGGCGGTCTGGATCGCCGCCCTGGGTCTTTTATGCGCATCCTGCGACAACGGGCTGGATATACAGCAGGCGTACACGTTCTCTCTGGAAACGATGCCCGTTCAGAAGCGAATCTCCGTTGGTGAAACCGCTGAAATCCGCTGCACGCTCGTGCGGGAGGGGAGATATGACGGCGCGCGTTACACGATCCGCTATTTCCAGCCCGACGGGCGCGGTGAGTTGAGGATGGACGACGGTACGGTGTTCCTGCCCAACGACCGCTATCCGCTCGACCGTGAGGTGTTCCGCCTCTATTACACATCGCGCAGCGATGACCAGCAGGCCATCGACGTCTATGTCGAGGACAACACGGGTCAGGTCGTGAAGACCTCCTTCACGTTCCAGAGCGAGAACGGGACGGAGGAAACGGAACGATAACGGAATATGTCTAACCAAGAGAGGCGCCCGTCACCCGGGCGCTTTCCATAAATACTGAAAACCATGACAGAGCAAGAGAGAATAGATATAGCCTATCTCGATACGGGGGTGTACGAGAACCCGTGGCGTGAGAACCTTTTCGAGACGCTGCCCGAGGATCGGAAAACGGCGGAAGTCTGCCGTTTCGCCATCAAGAAATCGGCTTTCAACATCGAGTTCGTTCCCGAAGCGATGAAAACGCCGGAACTTTGTCTTGCCGCGGCCGGCCACCGGGGCGAAACACTGAAATTCGTCCCTGACCGTCTGAAGACACCGAAAATGTGCCGTGCCGCCGTCGATAGCAACAGCTACGCGCTGTATTACGTTCCGGAGGGGTTGAAGACCCCCGAACTGTGCATGGCGGCCGTGAAGCGCAACGGCCTGGTGCTGGAGGCCGTTCCCGGGGAATTGAGGACGCCGCAAATATGCCGTGCGGCGTTGAAAGCGGTGGACAGTGCCGATTACAAGATACTCCCTTACATTCCGTATCCCGATATATGCCTGGAAGGGCTGAAAAAATTCGGGATGTCGTTCGTGGACAAGTTCGAGATTTTCGCCTCCATTGCCCCGGAGGTCATGACCGGGGAACTGGCCCTTCACGGCGTGGGGATGGACGCGTCCTGCCTTTCGCTCGTGCCGGTGGAACTGCGCACGGAGGCAGTCTGCCTGCGTGCCGTCAGTGGGGACGGCATCCTGCTCCATGAAGTGCCGGAGGAGTTACGCACGGAACGGGTCTGCGAGGCCGCCGTGTCCTCGAACTACCTGGCGCTGGAGTACGTTCCGAAGCATCTGAAAACCGACCGTCTGTGCGGGATGGCGCTGGAGCGCGATCCCCTGGCCATCCGCTTTTTCAACCCCGAACAGCTCACGCCGGAGGTCTGCAACCGGGCGTTGATCCGTGCCGACGACCTGCGTGTCCTCCGCTATATCCCTTTCGAGGATATACACATGAAGGCGTTGGGGTTCTATTGCACGAATTACGAGAAGACCTTCGATTTTTTGCAGCACATGAACCCGGCACACGTCACGCCGAGGGTGGCCCGGGAGATCTTCGCCCTGGAGCCGGAGCTGTTCTACAACCTTCCCGACCACGCCAAGAACGAGGAGATGTGCCGCCGGGCCGTCGGGCACGACGGGAGCTACCTGCAATATGTCCCCGAGAAGTGGAAAACGCCGGAGTTGTGCATGGAGGCCATACGGCGCAGTCCCTATGCCATCGCCCACCTGCCCGAGAGCATGAAAAGCCCGGATCTATACATGAGCCTGGTGCGGGAGAACCCGCAAAACCTGAAAGGCGTCCCCCGCGAAGCCCGGACGCCGGAGATGAGCCGGGAGGCTTTCGAGCGTACCTACGGGAAGGACAAAACCGATTTCTCGGTTATCAGCGCGTTGAGCGACCCCGCCCTGGTCTTGCAGGTGTTCCGCGAGCAGGACGACCCGCAGCAGATACACCGGTTGATGAGTGTCCTGCACCTGAACCGCCGGCTTGTAACGGAGGAGGTGGCGTTGGAGGCCGTTCGCAAGGATGCGGGGGTGCTGTACGACATTCCCCAGACGGCCATCACGCCGCTCGTGGCCGATACGGCCGTGCGGGGCGACCCGAGGATGATCCAGTGGGTTCCGAGGGAGCTTCGCACGTCGGATCTGTGCCTCTATGCCGAGGCCGCCCATCCCGAGTTGCGGGTTTACGTTCCCGACGAGATAGCAAAGGGACGTAATATCTATTCGTTCCACCGTCAGGTGGACGCGAAATTGCGTCAGCCGCTCGAATACGAACAATACAAGACCCTCTACTCGGGCGGCGCGGTGCGTGTGAACAACGTGTGGACGTCGGTTGCGGGTGAGATTGACTGCTGCGAGGTGCGTTACGACCGTAAGACGGAGAAACTCAAACTGCGGATCGTCGAACCGCCCAGGGAGAAGAAGGCGCAGCCGAAGGTCGCGCCCCGCAAACCCGCCCGGGGGCCGAAATTGTAGGACGGCGGGTAGTTCTTTGGCAGGAAGGTTGTTAAAAATCGCACGTGTTGTCGCCGATACCCGGATGAAATCGTTATATTTGCAATCGAATCCTCCGGCGGCGTGCCGCCGGGCGATTTACATACGGAAGGAACACATTATGGTGGGGCATTGAAAACAGCCAAATTTTAATCCGCTCGCAAAATAATGGGTAGTTCTCTTCTTCATCGTCGTGTCTATATGCGTCAAGCGTATGCGATAGCGGCGTGGGGAGAAATTATCTATCGAGTGGATGGGTGCTTGGCTGTACCTCAATGCCGGTATTTAACGTATTCTCACGCCTTTTTCGTATGGTATTTGTCTGAACCTAAAGAAAAGCGATATGGAAACGAAATCGACAAATGAGGTAAAGGGTGATTACGACCGGGTATCGGCGAGTGAATGCCTGGGGTCGCTAATCGAGTTGCACGGGATTGTCATGGAAGACGATCTGTTCGTCATTCCCGATGCGGATGGTACGGCAGTATTATACAATGACGGGAAGATACGTTTTGACGAGATCGCCGACATCGAGGTCGGCTCGGTGTTCGTGGGCATCCTGCTCCGCAACGGCTATCTGTTCTACCTTTCCCGTACCGAACCGCTCAAGACGTGCATATACACGCATGGCGGGTGGGGTTCAATCTCTGAAATTTCTCCCCGTGGCATTGCCGGACATATCGGGCGTGAACTGCACGGGAAGCTGGGCGACCATACGGCGGTCGATTGACGGGAAACAAAAAAATCGGACGGTTGTTTGTACTGCACCCCAAAAGTTGGACACTTTTGGGGTGTTTTTTATGAAATATAATTATGAGATTCGTTTAAAGGCCGTAAAACTGGTACTCGAAGGCGGACTTTCGGTTAGGGAAGCCGGATGTCACTTGGGCTGTGGCCGCTCGCAAGTTCACTTGTGGGTAACATTATTCGAGCGCCATGGCCTTGCCGGCCTTAAGCTGCGCCACGGTAGCTACAGTGCAGAATTTAAGTTGTCAGTTTTGAAGCATATGCACCAAAATCATCTATCTTTGCTGGAGACAGCAGTGCATTTCGGCATTCCGGGCCCTTTTGTTATTCGTCAATGGGAGCGGCTCTATCAAAACCAAGGTGCTGAAGGCCTGCGGCGTAAACCGCAAAGAAGGAGGCCGGCCATGAGTAAATCGAAGACTAAAAAAGTCAAACTCAAAACGACTCCGCACGAAGAGTTGCTTAAGGAACTGGAGTATCTTCGTGCCGAGAATGCTTACTTAAAAAAATTGCAGGCCTTAGTCGAGGAGCGCATTGTCCGCGAGAGCGGGAAAGAGCCCAAGCCATCGAAGGACTAAGGCCGCAGTGCCGGCTTTCAGTATTGCTCAAAGCCGCAGGGATGGCGCGAAGCACATTTTATTATCACTTCAGAAAATCAAAACAACCCGATAAATATGCTCGCGAAAAAGAGAGTATTATAAGGTTATATCACGAACATAAGGGGCGTTATGGTTATCGGCGCATTACCGTTGAAATGAATAAGATCGGATATGCGATAAATCACAAAACCGTACTTAAGCTGATGAATATTTGCGGGATAAAAAGTCAGGTCAGGCTCCGTAAATACTGTTCATACAAAGGACAGATCGGACGGATAGCGCCCAATCTTCTGCAACGCGACTTTGCAGCCGAAAAACCGAATCAGAAGTGGGTTACTGACCTTACGGAATTTTCGGTTTGCGGCGTAAAGTTATATCTATCGCCGATTATGGACTTATATAACCGGGAGATTATTAGCTATAAAATAGCTGAACGCCCTAACTTTATGCAGATCATGAAGATGCTGGACGATGCGTTTGCCAGAATACCGGATTCTCCGGGTATTGTCTTGCATTCCGACCAGGGCTGGCAGTATCAGATGAAGCAGTATCAGCTCCGTTTAAGACAGAAAGGTATTACACAGAGCATGTCGCGCAAGGGTAACTGTCTGGATAACGCTGCTATGGAAAGTTTCTTTGGATTATTGAAGTCCGAATTATTATATTTGCAAAAATTCTCATCCATAGACCATTTCCGAAAAGAATTGGAAGAATATATCGACTACTACAATAACAAGCGGATAAAGAAATACTTAAACAACATGAGCCCGGTACAATACCGAACTCATGCCATCTAAACAAATACTAATCCGTCCAATATTTGGGGTGCACTTCAGTTATCGTCCGATTTTTTTCGCGTCGTATTTTCACGGCCGTTGCCTGCCTTGTTCCCGTTTCCGCCTTTGCAGGGCGAGCAGTTGCCGCAACATGTAGGCATGGTTTTCCCCCACGGTATGCCCCGAGGGCATCAGGTAGGGACTTGCGAGGCACTCCCGGCATTGGCGTACCGCCTCTTTTAAGTCGGTAACGGTTATTTCCGCTCCCGTGATGTCTTTAATCTTTGTTTCCATTCTTGTCCTGTTTTTTGGGTTCGTACCAACTGTCCCGGTAATTTTCTCCCACGAGCGAGAAAATTCCGCTCATGCCGCTTTCAGCGGCGAAATTTTTGGCTTCCCATATACCGGAAAACTCTCCCAGCAGTCGGTAGCCGATGAATAATTTGTACTTGCGCATGATTTTATCGTTTTTCCAGGTTGATAATCGGTGTGTTCTTTTGCAGCCATTCCTTCACGCTGTCCATGTTGTATTCGGATGTGATAACCGCCGTTCGGTCGTCGATTTCGGTGAAGCGCGTAGTTTCATACCCGTCGATCCACTGCTTCAGCGTGGCAACGCCCCACACCTGCGGGTCGTCGAACATGGTGTCGAGCCGCCCGATACCCTCGCCGAAGGTTACGAGCAGCGTTTCATAGGAGATTTCCTTGTTTACTTCATTCGTTTTCATATTCTCGCTTTTTACGGGCGGCTTTTGCCGCCCCGAAATTTTTTAATCAGACAAGTTCCACTTTAACCCTGCTCATGTTCGCCCAGAACACGCCGTTGCAGTAGTAGGCGTAGCCGTTATGCCAGTTGCTCCTGCGGCGTATCACGTCCTGCTCGGGTGGTCGTATCTCGATACTCGTGGTGTAGATGTTGTGTCCCACGGTAATGACGAGGTTACACCTTCGCCATATCTCGGAATGGGTTCTGAACCCGTTTTTCCCCTCGACGAGCGCAATGGCTGTCTTGACTGCTTCCCGAACTTCCCAATTCCATTCCCCGAAGGGTTTGAGCGGGCGTGCCATGTAGCTTTTATAGATGATTTTCATTGTTATGTTTTTTTGTAGGGCGGCTTTCGCCGCCCCGATTTTATAATTCGACAATCCTTTCCACTCTGCCGTACAACATGGAGCGTATGCTCGTCTTGTCCACGCCCTTGTATTCCGTGTAATGCCCGTACTGCTTTACCACGAATGTTTTCAGTACATCGACAAAGTTGAAACGATACCCTAAAAGCGGAATGGAGTCCTTGAAATAGGTGTTATGGTTTACCTCACGGGTAATCCAGTCTTTCTCCTCACGGGTGAGCGTTCCCCCGTCATTGAGCCGTTTGCGTAATATGTACGCTTTTGAGCCTGCAAGGCTTTCGAGTGCGGGAACATCCCACGACACGAATTTATATGCTATTTGGTTCATTCTATTTTGTTTTTGCGGGCGGCTTTCGCCGCCCCGATTTTTATGCTGTCATTCGTTTCCGTATAAGGGACATGTTCCCCTTCATCAGTTTCAGTATTTGCCCGTGGTATGGGGTATTCTTGTTACACACGCCACGGCTCTGCACGACCTCCATGCGTTTTAGGGACACCTCTATCGTTTCGATACGTTTGCCGTCGATTGTGGCCGAGAGTATGAGCGAGTCGGCTTTCAGATAGTATTCGTTGGTAAACACGCAGTGGTGCATGGCCTCGCCCTCCTGCCGTATGGCTTCAACGCTGTCCAATACCCTGATGCAGATTTCCCCGTCGGAAAACTCCACTCCGAAAAACCGCCCTTTGGCTTTGACAAACGAGGCTTCCTGTTCCAACGCCTTGCGCCGTTCCTCCTGCCGCCGTTCCATTTGCATGTGCCGCCGTTTTTTAGCCATGTAGAGGTCATGCGCTGCGGGCAGGTCTGCGGGACACACGAAATGGGCGTTATGCAGGTCTTTCCCGAAAAATCGCAGCAGGTCGATGTAGTCGCACCATTCCGTCGGTTTCCCGATAGCGTACCCGTTACGGATGGCGATACGGATGGCCGGCCAATAGTCTGCGATATTGCGGGAGGAACGGGCGAAAAATCGCACGAGTGCCGTTTGTCCCGCTTTAAGCAGCGTTTCGGCCTTGTTCTCCGAGAGCAGCAGGTGGATAAGGTCGAAAGGGGTTACATCGGGGAGTTGTTTGCCGTAACCGCTTCGGCGCAGTTCGGGGATAAGCCGTTGCCGGGGATAGATGCGTGTGGGCGTGATGTTGTATTTCCCGTCGTTCTCCGCCCGCAGTTCCAATGCGCTCGACCAACTCCACCCGTGAACGAAGAAGCCCATCGGGCGCAGCCGTGCGAAGGTTGCGGAGCGTCCGTCGGGGGCAATCCACCGCTGTACGGCTTCGATATGGGTGTAAACGGGCGTCTGTCCCACTTTCGCCCAACACTCGATATAGACGAAGCGCAGTACTTGAAAACCCTTGCAGCGGGTTACGATACACAAATACTCGTAATCGTTGAACTTGCGGCGCAGGGTGGTTTCCACTTTCAGCGTGGTGTGGCAGTGCGGACACTCGCACCCTAACAGATTGTCCGTGAGTTCTCCGTTTTCGCTCTGCCACGTGTGGCCGCACTCGGTGCAGGTGATAAGTCCTTTCGGCGTGCGGCGTCCGATATGCTCGATGCAGTTCTTGTACCCCCATTCGATTTGTGCGGGGGTAAGCGGCGGCAGGTGTTTGCTTGCCGCCACAACGCTCTGTTGGAATTTTGTTCTCGGTTTCATAACTAAAATAGACTGGGCATTAGTTTGTTATCTTCGATTTTCTTGGGTTTGGACTTGGCTTTCGCCAACTTGGCGTAGGCTTCGCTCTCGGCCTTCCGTATGGCGTTCCGCCGTGCCTCGGCTTTTTCCTCCTCGGTCAGTTCAACGGTGTGATTGACCACTACCTTGCAACTGACGGGTTTGCCGATGTCGATGTCCTCCTCGTCGTAATAGTGGAGTGCCATAGAGTATATTTCCTCGTCGGCAAACCCGTTGCAACCGCTCTGCCGTACTTGGTTGATGATGAAAGTGCAGCAATCGTCAATGTTCTTTTTCGGGTTGGCGTATCGGGGTGCGAAAAGTTCGTCCTCCCGTGCCCGTGCGTCGAGATAGTTCTGTATCGTCAGTTTGAAATAATCTGTTCCTTGTGCCATGATTTTTTGGTATTGTGGGGCGGCGAGCCGCCCCGTGTTCAACATTTATTCGTCCTTTCCGAGAAGCCGCCGCACCTCGTCCTCTTTGGTCTTTTGGAAAATCCATCCCGCTTTCTTCTGCCCGTCATGCGTCAGCCGTGCGTTGAAGCGTCCCCCGAATGCGTGAAGGGCGTCCTTGACGGGCTTGGTGTCCCCGAATACGGCTATCGCCTTCTCGGAATAGTCCACGATGATAAACCCGCCTTGCACGCTCGTTTCAGTGCGTTCCGCCCGTTTTTCGTCTTTCGGCTCGGGCAGACATATATTCTCCTCGTTTCCTGCGATATATGCCAGCCTGTCGATGTACCCTTCACGGGTGTAGTGGGTCAGTTTGCAGACACTCCACCCGTATTTCGGACTTTTGCCGAGCGTGAAAACGGGATAGCGGTGTTCGTTCTTGGGGTCGTATTCGGAGAGGTGCGCCGTTTGCGGGAAATTGGCCGCCGCCTTTCTCAACTCCCCGAAGCCGTTGCGGGAGGTGGCCGAAAAGCCGAGAATGACGGTACGCACGCTTCGGGTGGTCGAACACTCGTAAGAGGGGTCAGTGTATTCCGTTTCGTTGAGTTCGGCGATGATTACGCCCTGCACCCCTTCGGGCATGATGCGGCGTAACCTCTGCGCTCCTATTTCCGCTATGCGGTCATGCTCGGCTTTCTCTTTGGCGGCGGCGATGGCCTGCGCCGTGGCTTGCTCTTCCGCCTGCCTCACGAGCAAAGCCACCTCGAAAGCGTCCATGAACTCGGGGTTCACGTCGTCGTAGTACCTGCCGATACCGAATGTTTGCGAGAGGGGTCGCAAAATGTCCGTTTGGCTGATTTCCTTTGTTTCGGTATCGACCATGTGGTACACGTAGCCACGGGCGGTGTGTTCCACCTTGTAAACGACGTAACGCTTTCTGCTCGCACCCGCACCGATACCGATGATTACCTGGTTTTCCTTGACTACCTGCACCTGCGTGTCCGTGGTAGTCGCTCCGAATAATGAAATGTACTTTGTCATACCTGTAAAAATTTAGAAGATGTGAGTGAATAGGAAATAGAAAAAGCCGGTTAGAGCCACGAGAGAAACAAGGCAGGAGAAAATGCCCCGCAGGATGTCATAACAGAACGTGAAGCCCAAAACGACCCAAATAAAGTCGATACCCCACACGTGGAAGCCCAAAGCCACCGCCCCGACCTTTACCGCCAACCCGACCTTTGCCTTTATGCCAAGTGGAAGGTTGGAGGATTTCTGTTTCCATTTATTTTTCTCTTCGTTTCTCATAACCTTTGACTTTTTTTTTATGCCGTAGCGGAGCCGGTATGGATGGAATCTGTTTCGGTAGCATCAAAAGGTGTCGGGGATAGCTGCTGCAAGATTTTGTCGGAAAATACGCTCGCCCGCAGGGAAAGAGGAAGATTTTGCGGCAAACCGCCCCGCGGCCCGATCTTGCAGCAGCGTGAGCCCCGTAACTACCTTTGCTACTGACAACAGATTTCCATACCGCGCTCCGCGGCATGAAAAAAAAGAGAGGAAAAGGTTATGGGAGAGAAACGGGGAGAAAACGATATGCCGTGAACGCTCGCGAAAGTCGGTTCACGGCTCACCCTGCATGGAATGATAAATCGCCCGCGAACATTTCCTTTCACGGGCGATTGGCGTATCGGAGCGTGCCGATCCCGTATCGGCGGAGGATCGTTTCCGCCGGACGTGGCGCCACTCGCTGCCACTTTTAAGACGGATACGTCCATATGCCACTGGCTGATAACAAGATACTGTCCATTTGTGTACTTTTGGGCATCCGGGAAACAAAAAATGAAACAGAACATGGAAATAATAAGTATGGACGTGAAGGCTTTCGACGCGCTGGCAGGGCACGTGGAAGCCATTGAAAGAAAAGCCGAGGCGTTATGCCGCAGGCAGGAGGACGTGAGTTTGAAAAAATGGCTGGACAACCAGGATGTCTGTGACGTGCTGGGTATATCGAAACGTACCCTGCAAACCTACCGGGAGAAAGGGTTGCTGCCTTTCAGCCGCATCCGTCACAAAATCTTCTACAAACCGGAAGATGTCGGGAAACTGCTGCAATCGTCGCACTATCCTAATACCGCCGCGTTATGAGCCATTATTTCATCGACAAGCACGATCCGCGTGTGGCGGATCTCTTCCGGCGTTTGGAAAAGGCCGGCAAGGCACTGGATAAACTGGAATCCTCCGGAGGCCGGACACTCAAGGGAGAGCGGTTCGTCACCGACGAGGAATTGTCCCGGCTGCTGAAAATCAGCAGGCGTACATTGCAGGAATACCGCACGGCGCGGATCATTCCCTATTATTTGATTCAGGGCAAGGTACTATACATGGAATCCGAGATACAGAAATTCCTGGAAGATTCCCGGAAGAAATGTATCGGGGGACAGGAATGGGTATAAAAGAAGAACGGCCAACGTTTTGGCCGTTCTTCTTTTTCAGTTCAATATCGTGTTCATGCCGGGGAGCTGCCAGACGACGGCGGTCGTCGTGGCCCTTCGGACAAGCCACCGTCGGAAGGCTTCGGCATTCCCGGATTTTAAGCGGAAAGCCAGCGCGGCGATCATTTCGAGCGAATACAGCTCGACAATACCGCCGTCACGGTTGCGCTCCCGGCGGTAAACCCTCTCCTCACGGAGTATGCCGCTTTTGAGTATGGAGCGGATGTTGCTCCCCACGGCAGGAACGAAGACTCCGAACAGGTCGGCAATCTGGTGGCGCGTGAGCCATACACGGTTCTCCGGCGCGTGGATTTCCACCCGCCCGTTTTCAATGCTGATAGGTTCTCTTGTCGTCATAGTCATACAAATTTATCAATTTTTGTTATACTGTTCAACCGTTTACCGTTATAATATCTGCCGTTTCCGGTTCGTCCTCCTCGTAGAGATTTATTTTCCGGCCTTTGGTCTGTTCTTTCAGCCGTTTCATGTCCTCGTCCACCTTGCGGTCGGTCACTTTGGCGTAAATCTGCGTGGTGGAAATGCTCTTGTGTCCCATCATGCGGCTGACAGTTTCGATAGGCACACCCAACGAGAGCGTGATATGTGTCCCGAAATTGTGCCTCGCCTTGTGAAAGGTCATGTCGAAGCCGTATGTCCGTCCCAGTTCTCTGGTGAGCTTGATGAGATACCCCCGGCAATAGAGGTTGAAAATCCTGTCGCTTTTACGCTCGTGGCGGTATTTCTCGATGATCTGCAACGGCACGTTCAGCAGGCGGATGGCCGAGGGCGTTTCGGTCTTCTGGCGCCGGATGTGTATCCAGTACGTTCCGTCGTCCGACTGCGTGATGTCTTTTTCGGACAAGCGTTTCAGGTCGGCGTAGGACAACCCCGTGAAGGTAGCGAAGAGAAACCAGTCCCGCACCCGCTGGAGGTTGGGTTTATCGACGGGAGTTTCCATCAGCTTTTTGAGGTCTTCGAGTTTCAAATGGCGGCTCTTGCGCCGGGGCAGTTCCGGGTGCAGCTTCCCGTAAGGGTCGCGCCGGAGTGTACCCTGACTGACAGCCCGCTTGGTCATTTTCTTCAACCGGTAAAGATGCTCGTGTACTGTCTTGGGTTTCATTTCACGATCTGTACGCAGGAATATTTCAAAATCATCGTAGAATTCCCGGTCAAGGCTCCGCAACGCTACATCCTCCTTTTCCTTCCTTTTTTTCACGAAGGAGGCTAAAATATTATAGGAGTTCTCGTAACTTTCATAAGTTTCTTCCTTGCGATCCACGCCGACACGCTTGCGGAACTCCTCGTTATGCTCGCGGAACAAGGCAAGGAGGGTGAACGGTTTCTGCCCGATTCCTTCCACGGCGTTTTTGACCAGCTCGGCCGTCACGAAACCGAGGCTTTTACGAATATGACGGTAATGTCCGGTGATTTTTTCGGTCAGTTTCTCTATTGCCAGGTTTACCGTTCGGGCGTTCTCGCTTCGTCCGTTCGCCCTTTTGGTTTCCGGATTCCAGAGCGATGGATCGACAAACGCGTTGATATTGATCGGGGCCGACTTGGCGTCGATGCTTACCTTGCATAACAATTTACATGTTCCGTCCTTGCGGACTTTCGTGCGGTTGATGTAGAACAGCAGGGAGAACGTGCTGCGACGTTTTATCTCTTTATTATTCGTTTCCATAATCGTTGTGAATTTGATTGTCAATGATAGATTAAATAGCTACGGAGAAGCGGCCGGCAATCTTTTCCTCTAAAGACCGGGTATCCATGTCGATCTTGTCATCGGTCACTTTGGCGTAAATCTGCGTCGTGGAAATGCGGCTATGCCCCAGCATTTTACTGACGGTTTCAAGCGGGACACCATGCGAAAGCGTGATCTCGGTGGCGTAGGTATGGCGTCCGCAGTGAAAGACGAGTTTCCGTTCAATTCCGCAAATGGCGGCAATACGTTTCAGTGTCCGGTTGAGTTCGTTGTTGCTGTACATCGGCAGCAGTTTTCCTTCCGGGGCCATATCCCGGTACTTGTCGAGGATGAGCAACGGTATGTCGAGCAACGGCACTTCATAGTCGATTTTCGTCTTCTTGCGGGCGGTCTTGATCCATACCTCACCGTCCTCGGCCACTTCCAGATCCTCCGTCGTCAGGCGGCACATGTCCCCGTAAGGGATACCCGTGTAGCAGGAGAAGAGGAACAGGTCGCGGATATGGTAGAGTTTCGGGTCGTGCAGGGGTGTGGTCATCAGCCGTTGTAACTCTGCGGCGGTAAGGTATTTCTGTTCCCGCTCGGGATGTTCGGCTTCATACCCCGCGAACGGGTCGGCAGTGATAATCCCTTCCGCGATGGCTTCCCCGACAATCGTGTTCAACCGTGTGACAAGCAACACGATAGTTCCCAGGGCAAAGCGGCGCTCCGTGCGTAGGTAGAGGTCATAGTTGTCGATGAATGAACGGTTCAGGGCCGTGAAAGGAACATCCGACAACTTGTATTTCTCCTGGATGAAAGCAGCCACACAGTTACAAGCATAGCGGTAAGATTGTGCTGTTCCCTTTTCCCGGTTCACGCCGACACGTTTTTCGAAATGTTCGATGAACGTCCGGAAATAACCCAACAGGGTTTCCTGCCCGAAAGCCGTCCCCAACAACAGATTCCTTATTTCTTCAGCCGTTACATTCTCACGGGTGGCTGACAGTTCGTCATAAATGGAAATGGCTGAAGCTCGCAAATCGTCCAGTTGCCGGTTGATTTCCCGCGCGGCGTTACTTTTACCCGTGGCACGTCCGGATGCCCACAGTGCAGCGGGTACGGACATTTTCGCACTAAAAGCCGCTTCTGAAAATTTGCCGACAACAAGTTTCGCCATGACCGGGCAATGTCCCTCGTCATTCATTTCGCTCTTTTTGAGGTAGAACGTAACCGTTACATCCGTCTGTTTCATAACTCTATTTTTTTATGTTGCAAAATTACTTGATATAGAGTTATTTACAGTTATGAAAATTATAGCGGAACAAAGAATAAAACCCCGGATGCCGGTAACATAACCTGTATTTCCATGAAAAACGGAAAAAAACGGTTATCTTTACGGGCAAAATATAGGGTTCTTTGCATGGTGAACGGTAAAACCGCAGGTGGTCAAGCGTTATTTTGCCGGATTATCCGGGGCTAAAAAAGGCAACGGATAAGTAGCAAATCTTTCTCTTAACCTTTCATTATCCTGCATTTTAGCGATTTGGAAAGGCATAGAAGAATTTGGCTTAACTCTCCTCAATACCAAACACTTACTTTATTTATCCAAATTTTGCCGTTTTTTTGCGAGTTCTTTTTATCTTAGGGAATCAAGTCAAGATATCCCAAAGATAATGTTTAAAAATTACACCT
>OHUE01000045.1_pt1 | contig 68590 bp, 71 predicted proteins | sample 1579111 | NCBI WGS metagenome assembly OHUE01 (sample SAMEA3879524, study PRJEB24766) | human gut metagenome | biome: human-associated habitat; feature: feces | place: USA | collected 1985/1987 | reverse complement strand
AGAACGATTGCAACTATGCTATTGTCCGATGTAGACCTCAAGTCCTACACGGATATAGCATACCATAACGAAGAGCTAAAGTCACTAACAAGATACCGATTTGATAAAGTTCAGGAATGCGCTAAACTAAAGCAATCGGTGTCCAGATTGGCTACGATTCTGTTTCCCGAATTGGAAGGGCTTGTTTCGTCTATCCATGGCACTTCAATCTACGCACTTCTCAGCGAATATCCCGGTGCAAAGCAAATTTCAGAAGTCCATCTTACCAAGCTGACAAACCTTCTTACAACAGCGTCCAAAGGACGCTACAGAAAAGAGAAAGCCATCCAGATTCGAGAGGCAGCCAGAGCTTCTATTGGCTCTGTCATGCCTGCCAAATCTTTGGAATTGAAGCATACCATTAAACTCATTCAAGAACTTGCCTCCGAGATCGACGAAATTGAAGATTCTATTCAGAAAATCATAGATGAGCTCAATCCACCAATTCTCTCGATTCCCGGCATGGGAGTAAACTCCGCTGCTGTGATCCTTGCAGAAATCGGGGATTTCTCCAATTTCAGTTCTCCTGACAAAATTCTTGCTTACGCTGGCTGCTCTCCATCTACATACCAGTCTGGAAAACTCACGAACTGCTATGCTCACATGGAAAAACGTGGCTCCCGCTACCTGCGACATGCCCTTTACAACGCAACCAAGTACGTCTGCTACTGGAATCCTGTCTTTGCTGAATACCTTGCCAAAAAACGTGCCGAAGGAAAACACTACAATGTTGCCCTGTCCCATGCCATGAAGAAACTCGTGCGGCTGATCTACGCTTTGCAGAAGTCTGGAAAAACATATCTTACAGCTGCATGATTTTCTCCTGAGCCTGAGCTAATTCCAACAGAAACTTAGCTGGCGCAGCGAACCCTTGACGAACCGAAGCATTCAAATGCTATTCTGTTTCTGCGAGGGTTGGCCGGGCTTGCTTTGCTGTTCTCTCCGTCGCCCTCGCTGTTCCAAGACCAGCATTTGAATGCTGTTTGTCAGGGGCAGCGGTCGGTTGGCGGATTTTTACATTTTGGGGCTTGACTTTTAATAGTTAGTCTCCCGGAAGACTGGGCGAAGTTCAAGTACTACTGCATTCAGGACGTTAACACGGAGGTGGACATCTACAAGCGGCTGAAACGCTTTCCAATGCCTGCCCGGGAGTGGCATCACTACCGGGTGAATGAGCGTATCAACGACCGTGGCGTAAGAATCGACACGGAACTGGTCCAGCAGGCTATCACCTGTGACCTGCTTCTGTCGGATGCAATGACTACAAAAGCATATGAGCTGACCGGGCTGGAGAACCCGAATTCTGTGTCCCAGCTCAAGACCTGGCTGGATGAGCGTGGCATCTCGATGGACACGCTGGGCAAGAAAAATGTGACTGAGATGATCGGCGAGCTGGACAAGAACGGCGTGGACGCCGAGGCAATGGATATGCTGAAGCTCCGGCTTCAGATGGCAAAGAGCTCCGTCAAGAAATACCAGGCCGCGGAACGCTGTGTCTGTCCGGACGGCAGAGCCAGAGGACTGTTCCAGTTCTACGGCGCAAGCCGCACCGGACGCTACTCCGGCCGGAACATCCAGTTGCAGAATCTGCCGCAGAACCACATCTCCATGCTGGATGAGGCAAGAACACTCGTGAAAATGGGCTGCTTTGACATGGTGGAGAGCATCTACGGCAACACACCGGATGTCCTTTCCCAGCTCATCCGCACCATGCTCATCCCGAAGGATGGATGCGAGTTCATCGTGGCAGACTTCTCCGCCATCGAAGCCCGGGTGCTTGCTTGGGAAGCAGGAGAACAGTGGGTGCTGGATGCTTTCAAGAACGGCGAGGACCTCTACTGTGCCACAGCATCCCAGATGTTTCATGTCCCGGTGGTCAAGCATGGCATCAACGGTGACCTGCGCCAGAAAGGGAAGATCGCGACACTGGCCTGTGGCTACGGCGGTTCTTCCGGTGCACTTATCAGCATGGGCGCCTTGCAGATGGGACTGAAGGAAGAAGAACTTCCGGAGATCATCGACTCATGGCGTGAGGCCAACCCCAAGATCGTGCAGTACTGGTGGGACGTGGAGAAAGCTGCAATGCAAGCCTTCAAGACCGGGGAACGGCAGGATGTCGGCAGGATCAGCTTTGCCTTTTCATCTGGAACCCTCTGGATGGTGCTGCCTTCCGGTCGAAAGCTGGCATACCTCAAACCCAAACAACAGCCGAATCGCTTCGGACGCATGAGCCTGACCTATGAAGGTGTGGGTCAGAACCACAAGTGGGCACGGCAGGAGACCTACTCCGGTCGGCTTGTGGAGAACGCCACACAGGCGATTGCCCGGGATATTCTGGCTGAAGCCATGGCTCGGATCGAGGATGAGGGCTTGAACATCGTAGCGCACGTCCATGACGAGGTCATCATCGAAGCGCCCAAGGGCAAGTACACGGTGGAGGAAATCTGCCAGCTCATGGCGGCTAATCCGGACTGGTGCGATGGTCTTCCACTGGCAGCCGCCGGGTATAAGGGCGACTACTACTTTAAGGATTGAGGTGACCAGATGCCGCACGCCATTGAGATGAAAGACGGTAAGATCCTGACACCGTTTGGCATCCAGGATCTGCTGGAAGCTGTGTCCGACTACGCCGGGGAAGAACTGGCCCGTGAGATCGAGAGCTACATCGACACGAATGTGGAGGACATTGACGACTACGAAAAGGAGTACGACCGTCTGGAACAGGAGAACGAAAGGCTGGCGGACCACTACCGAGGTATCCTGAACGACATTCGGGAGGAAGTGGATGCGCTGGATACCTTGCTGTACGACACAAGGCTGAACCGCGCTCGGATGCGGGAAGCAGTCAAGATCATCCGCCAGATGATTCATCGTGAGCTATAAGAGAGCTGAGAACTACAAAACACGGTGCCCTTGTCATAAGGACACCGGCGTATAAGAGGACGCATAAATATGCGCCACAGAAAGGAAGGCATATGAAAACAGGCAGAAATTTGCAGGAAGTCCTTGTGGAACTGGATCGCCAGAACAAGGCAAAGCAGGACTTCATCAGCCCGGCGCAGGGAATGCGCCTCCGGGAAGACGGGCACACCTTCGAGCTGAACCATCTGACCACAGACCGGCAGATGACCTTCGGCACCACCTCGCTGTTCCACCGTCAGGTGGCATCGGCGCTGGGCATCCCGGTCAAGTACTACGACCTGATGCAGAGCAAAAAGCCGGAACTGTTGGCAGAGAACGTGAACGCATGGTTTGCGGACAGGACCAGCTCTTACATGGTGCGGTCTATGGACTACGGCTCCGGGCAGGTTGCCCGCGCGCTGCTGTCGGAGCGATACCGCCGTATCGACAACATGGAGATCGCCACATCGGTGCTGCCGTTGTTTGCAGGCAACGACCAGTATGAGGTCATGTCCTGCGAGGTGACGGAAAACCGGCTGTACCTCAAAGTGGTCAACCATCGCATGGAAGTGGAGGTCCGCAAGGGCGACATTGTGCAGGCTGGCGTGATGATCTCAAACTCTGAGGTGGGTCTGGGAGCAGTGTCCATCCAGCCGCTGGTGTACCGTTTGGTCTGCACCAACGGCATGGTGGTCAATGACATGGGCGAACGCCGTCACCATGTGGGTCGTCAGGCGAAGGCAGTGGAGGACAGCTTCACGCTGTACTCGGACGAGACCATGGAGGCCGAGGACAAGGCGTTCCTCTTGAAACTCCGAGATACCACTATGGCGGCAATCGACGAGGCACGTTTCGCACAGGTGGTGGGGCGTTTGCAGGAGTCTATGGCAGTCCCCATCACCGGCAAGGTGCAGGATGTGGTACAGCTCACTTCTCAGAGCTATGGCATCAACGCAGATGAGCAGGAGGGCATCCTCAAATACCTCATCGCCGGCGGTGACTTGTCGCTCTACGGCTTGTCCAATGCGGTCACCAGAGCGTCACAGGACGTTGCCTCGTATGACCGGGCCACCACGCTGGAAGGCATCGGCTGGCAGGTCGCCACCATGGAGCCGGCTCAGTGGAAAGAGATCAACCGGTGAGGTGAACGATATGGAACAGGAGACACTGGCAGTCCGCTGGGTCGAACACAAGGATGAAAGCCCACCGGAAAGACGCCACAACCGCAGCCACGCTGACCCAACGGCAGATGCCGCCATCGGTCATGTGCTGCTGGAAGAACGGCGAAAGAACAAGAGAAAGCGTCCGCGCACCGGAGTGTGGCGGGCAGAGGAGGAGAAGCAGAGTGAGGGAAAGTGAGGTCGAGCACCAGTTCGTGGAAGCTGTGAGAGCCGCCGGAGGGCAGGCTCTTAAATTTACCAGTCAGAGCATGAACGGTGTCCCGGACAGACTGGTCCTGCTGCTGGGCGGCAAGTGTGCCTTTGTGGAGCTGAAAGCCCCCGGCAAGCAGATGCGGCTGTTGCAGCGCAAGCGACGGCAACAGCTTGAAGCACTGGGCTTTCCGGTGTTCTGCGTAGACCGCCCAGAGCAGATCCAGCCTGCCATTGATGCTTTGCTCCAATGGAACCCCGGAGAACCTATTCCACAAGGCGTTGGAGCGAAGATCCCGGAGATGCCGGCGGTCACGTTGCCGCAGGGCAATACACAAGGCGCAGAGTCGGAAAGCGAGGTGATGCCAAAATGAAGTTCATTCCCCATGATTATCAGCGGTTTTGCACTGAGTATATCAAGACTCACCCCATTGCTGCTCTGTTTCTGGATATGGGCCTGGGTTAAGGCAAGACCGTCATTACCCTGACCGCAATCCAAGACCTCATGCTGAACACATTCGAGGTCAATAAGGTCCTCATCATCGCACCGCTGCGTGTCGCAAGAGACACATGGCCGACTGAGATTGAAAAGTGGGACCACCTGAAAAATCTGGACATTTCAATCGTCGTGGGCGATGTGAAGACCCGCATCGCCGCTGTCCACCATCCGGCCATGATCTATGTGGTCAACCGTGAAAACATCAAGTGGCTGGTGGAGTACTACGAGAAAAACGGGATGCGCTGGGACTTCAGCATGGTGGTCATTGATGAGCTGTCCTCGTTCAAGAACTACCAGTCCCAGCGGTTTAAGTTCCTGCGAAAAGTCCGTCCGTATGTGAAGCGGTGGGTCGGGCTGACCGGCACGCCGTCCTCCAATGGTCTTATGGATCTCTGGGCAGAGATCGGAATTCTGGATGGAGGAGAGCGTTTGGGTAAGTTCATCGGACGCTACCGTGAAGCCTATTTCAAGGCTGCGTCCATGAATCCGTCCAGCGGCGTGGTGTTCCAGTACAAGCCCAAAGAGGGAGCTGAGGAACTAATCTACCAGCGCATCTCGGACATTACGATCTCCATGAAGGCTCTGGACTACCTGAATATGCCGGACTGCATCCCGACACGGTACGAAGTCGAGATGAATGCCGAGGAGCGCAAGCTCTACGATATGCTGAGGCAAGATCTCCTGATTCCCTTGAAGGACGGGGATATAGATGCTGCCAATGCTGCATCGCTGACTGGAAAATTGTTGCAGATGAGCAATGGCGCAGTCTATGACGAAAACGGCAGGGCGAGAGTTCTGCACGACCACAAGCTGGAAGCACTGGAAGACCTGATCGAAGCCGCCAACGGCCAGTCGGTACTGGTGGCTTACTGGTTCAAGCATGACCGGGAGCGCATCCTCAACCATCTGGAAAAGCTCAAGGTCCCTGTGCGGGACATCAAGACCAGCACCGACATCAAGGACTGGAACGCCGGCAAGATCCCGGTTGCCCTAATCCACCCGGCCTCTGCCGGACATGGTCTGAACATCCAGCAGGGTGGACACATTCTGGTCTGGTTCGGCCTGACATGGAGCCTTGAACTCTACCAGCAGACCAATGCCCGCCTCTGGCGGCAGGGCCAGACACAGGTGGTCACCATCCACCACATTATCACCAAGGACACAGTGGACGAGGATGTCATGGCTGCTCTGGAACAAAAGGACATGACACAAGAAAAGCTGATTTCCGCTGTCAAAGCACGGCTAGAAGCATGAAAACACGAGGAAAGAGAATGGATAAGATTTTGTTTTTGAAGGAAGCCGACCGCATGGCGGCATCGGAGACGAATACGGCACTGAGCCCGGATAAGGCCTCAAACACAAAGGAGTACGTCTACAAGAAGGCGGCTCCCGTGACGGGTACGAAGCCCAAGCGGGATGAGGCAGGGTTCTTTGTTCCGTATGCAATGTTCCGCCCCATCCGAGAGCCGGGCTTGCTCTGTGAGCTGCTGGGTGATAACCCGGTGCGCCGCTGTGCAGACCTCAAAATGAACCTCGACTTCCTGATGAAGGAAGCCTATGAGCACACGATCGAGCAGATGATGTGCAGCGCACGCCTGAGTGAGCTTCGTTGCCAGATGCACATGTGCAAGGAGGATCGGGCGATGGAGCACTACGCCCGGATGACAGAGAAAGGCGTGTCGGTCGATGCGCCCAGGGTTACCACGCAGGAGCAGCGCAAGGCTATCTTGAACGCTGTCACCTGGAAATACGACTGGATCCAGCAGAACAAAAAGCGATGCTTCCAGTTTGCCGAGGTCATCATTGCACGCCAGAAGAACGGTGGAACAAAGAACCTGCAGGAATCCCGGTTTGTGGAGGACTTCATTCAGTACGCCGCAGCTCTGCCGGAACCCAACCGCAGAGTGCTGGACATGATGTACGAAGCTGCATGGCACATCATCTGCATCTACCGCTTTGGGATGACCAAGGATCAGGTGCCGGAGCCCTGGTATGACACAGTCGGTGAGGTTCGCAAGAACGGCAAGGAGCACGCCGATGGGAAATATTGAGTACGCCGAGTGCTATGCAGAACTGGCAAACGCCATCGTTTTGCAGGCATTCAAGGATTATCGGAAGACACTGTTCAAGCTGGTGCAGGAGCCGGGAGAATGGAAACACCGGTCCAGCAAAAAGAAACTGGAGCGATTCTTCCACTCGAAATGGTATCGCACCCTGACCGATTTGGACCCTGCGATCCTGATGCAGGAGGCAAAGCGGCAGGCAGATATCAATGTTGAACGCTGGGAGCGAGGCAGGGCAAAGGCACGGGAACGAGCCGAGAGAAAAGCTGCTGAGCAAAATCTCTCGGCTGCGGCAGCTATGTGATACAGAACATCGGTCAGAAAGGAGGGCTTGACCATGAGCGAAGAAACACATCCCGGTGAGGTGCAGACCTCTGTTGGAACACCGGATTATATGGAAAAAGCCAGAGAACTGGCCGATTCCTATCCACAGCTTCTGGCGAGAAAGCAGGAACTTAAGAAACAAATCGACGAATCCCGCGCCTGGTTTTATACCAAGGACGAGGTCATCTACAAACTGTCGCAAGGAGCGCATGAGCAGGGAGAACGGGTCAAAACCAGCGGCACATCCAACCCGGTAGAGCGCACCGTCCTCAACTGCGACAAGGTGCTGGCATCCATGAACCGGGAGATCCAGAAACGGCGGGAGGAGGAACTGTTCGCTCCGTACCGCCGGGTCTGTGAGGAAGTCGAGCTGTTTGAGATCGGGCTGCGGAGTCTGCGGGGACGGACACAACTTGTTGCCCGGCAGCTCTTTGTGCAGCGGAAGGCCATCCCCACGGTGGAGGACGGTGCCGGGAAACCACTGGGTCGGAAGACCGTGGAGGCTGAACGGGAGAGGGCGCTGGAGAGGATGGCGGAAATTTTGGAATGCAAAGATCGCATGAGAGGAGGCAGGCAGAATGGCAAGACCGAGTATTCTGGGAAATGACCCACCGACTGAGGCGGAAGTAAACCATGCTCTTGAATGCTGCAAGGCAGTTCCCCGTATTCGGGAAGAACTACTGGGTATGGAGCAGGAAATGTCGGACATCAGGGAAAGACTGGATAAAGCCGAGAGCCAGAACGAGCATGAGCTATACGAATTTATGCTTGAAGAAAAGGAAAAGAAGAGACAGCAGAAATGGGAAGCACTGGAAAAGCTGATCCGTGCGGTATTGGCGATTCCACACGCCAACGCAAAAGCAGCCGTTGTTGGCTTCTATCTGGATGGCAAGGCACTCAAGGAAATCCGGGATCCCAGAGGGCGCACATTGGGCGTAAATCGAGCCCGGCATTTCAAGAAACTGGGGCTGGAGCTGCTTGCACTGGAGCTTCGGAAATTTCCTGAAAAAAGTTAAATTAGACCGCACATCTGGGCGGTTTATTGACACTTCTAAGGGTTCTTTGATAAAACAAATTCTTTACGGTACGCACTCAATTTGGTATAATTTATACTGGAAAAGCTGGATAGAGAAGCGTATTGCCGAGGCGGTCAGAAATGACTTTGCTTCGGCTTTTTTGTTGCGACGATCGATTCGCCGTCAAAGCTGCGACTTCTCTGTCCGACTTTTTACTTTTACATCAATCCAAGGTCTATCGACCGGGAAAAAGAGGTGAGTTTTCATTGGGTCGCAAGAATAAAAACGGTCGTTCAAGACCTCATGTGAATAAATACATCAACCAGAAAGGGCGGCTACTCCGCAAGCAGCGCACAGCCCGGACTGAAAAGTCTGCCCAGCAGAAAGCGTTGCGGCAGGACACTCAGCAGCAGGATTCTCCGCAGCAGATGGTGCAGCGGTTCGAGATCTGGTTTGCCGAGCTGGGCGACCATTACGGCAGTTCCGTGCAAAGCGGCAGCCGCCCGGTGCTGGTCATCAGCAACGATGTGGCGAATCGGTTTTCCAGCACGCTCACGGTGATCCCCCTGACCACCGTGCAGAAGAAGCTGGGTCTGCCCACGCACATCCAGATCGCAGAAACAGACTGCAAGATGCTGAACAGCCATGTCTATCTGCGCAACTCTGTGGCACTGGCAGAGCAGGTCACGACCATCGACAAGAAGGCTCTGCAAAATAAGCTGGGCTGCCTGACCTCGGATGCTAAGCAGAGGGAAGTAGAGCAAGCCATTGCGGTGTTCTTCAGCATGAACACTGCTGATATCGCTGACACAGGCAGTGATACTGACTTTACCAAGAAGGAGGCGAGAACATGGTAGACATCAAAAATATCCCTGCGAGACTGAAAAGCGACTGCCAGTTCTGCGTCTGGAAGTTTGAAAAGCGAAGCGGTCAGAAGACCAAGATGCCATATAACCCTGCAAACGGGGAACGTGCGAAGATCAACGATATGCGGACCTTCGCCGATTTCAAGACCACTCTAATGACCTATGCCATGGGCGGGTACGACGGCATCGGCATTGCGGTCGGCAACGGCATCGGCGCATTTGATATCGACCATTGTATCCGAGAGGACGGGACGCTGAACGACACAGCGGCGACCGTCCTTTCCATTTTCGCCACGGCATACGTTGAGAAGTCTCCGTCCGGTAAGGGACTGCGAGGCTTTTTTGGTGTGCCGGAAGATTTTGTCTACGACAAGACAGTCTATTACATCAACAACCGCAGCAAAGGGCTGGAAGTGTATATGCCCGGCGCGACAAACCGCTTCGTCACCGTGACGGGAGATATTTACCGCACAGGGGAGATCCCCAACGATGAAACAGCTATGACCACCTTGCTGGACTCGCTGATGAAGCGCAACAAGCAGGTGCAGAACACACAGCTCCGGCATCACTCGTATCTGGACGATGACGCAGTCATTGCCCATGCGGAGGAAGCCAGCAACGGTGACAAGTTCAAGAAGCTCTATGCCGGTGACTGGGAAGAACTCTATGACAGCCAGTCGGATGCGGACATGGCACTCTTGTCCATTCTTGCGTTCTGGTGCGGCTGCGATGAAGAACAGATGGACCGCATCTTCCGCACCTCCGGCCTGATGCGTGACAAATGGGATCGCCGGCAGGCCGGTACGACTTACGGTGCGATCTCCATTCGGAACACCGTCAACACCTGTGCAGCGGTGTACGTTCCGGTCAACGCACAGGATATCGTGGACGAGGAGTTCACAAATCTTGACCCGGAGTCTAAATCCCCGGAGTTCCAGCCGGACATCACCAAGCTCACCCTGTCACTGGATGAGATGGCTCCGCATACCAATCCCAGATACGGCAGAGATGAGATCGGCATGGGCAATATGTTTGCCGATTTCTTCAAGCCCATCGCCCGGTATAACAGTGAGCGCGGCATCTGGTATGTCTATGACGGGAAGGTCTGGCAGCCGGACACAGAAAACCTCAAGGTGGCGGAACTGGCGAAGCTGCTGGCGGACAAGCTGTATGTGTTTGCCCTGACGATCACAGAGGAGGATGCTCGAAAGCGATTCATCGACCGGGTGCGGAAGCTCCAGCTCCGAAAGCATCGGGAAACCATGCTGAAGGATGCAAAGTCTGTGTTCCCACTGTCCATGAAACACTACGACCGGGATATCTACCTGTTCAACTGCCAGAACGGAACGCTGGATCTGCGGACGATGGAGTTCCGGGAACACCGCCCGGACGACTATCTCACAAAGGTGTCCCCGGTCATCTATGACCCGAAAGCAGACTGCCCTCGCTGGCGGACTTTCATCACAGAGATCATGCAAGGGGATAAGGCGAGAGCCGACTATCTGCAAAAAGCCATCGGATATGCCTTGACCGGCGATACGAGGATGGAATGTCTGTTCATCCTCTATGGTCCTACTTCCCGAAACGGCAAGGGCACCACCATGGAAAGCATCCTGCGGATCATGGGCGAGTACGGCAAAAACGCCGACCCTACCATGCTGCAGGCAAAGTTCAATGCCCAGAGCGGTGGACCGTCTGAGGAGATCGCACGCCTTGCCGGCTCCCGGTTCGTCAATATCTCAGAGCCGGAGAAGAAGATCACGCTGGATGCCGCCCTGACCAAACGCCTGACTGGTAACGACACCATCACGGCCCGATATTTGCATGAGAACAGCTTCGAGTTCCGTCCGAACTTCAAGATCTTCATCAACACGAACCATCGTCCGAACATCACAGACCTGACCTTGTTCGAGTCTGGCCGTATCAAGATCATCCCCTTTGACCGCCACTTTGATGAAAAAGAGCAGGATAAGGGCTTGAAGGGCTTCTTTGCGGAACTGGAAAATATGTCCGGCATCCTGAACTGGATGCTGGAAGGGTATAAGCTGTTTCGCAGTCAGGGTCTGGAAATGCCGGACTCTGTCGTGCAGGCCACCATGGACTACCAGATGTTCTCGGATAAGATGGGGCAGTTCTTCAGTGAATGCCTCCAACCGAAAGCAGATAGTGAGCTTCGCCGTGCTGCCGTTTATACACGCTACAAGGAATGGTGTGCCGAAAACGGGTACAGGGCGGACTCTGCCAAGGTGCTGAATACCGAGATCGACAAGAGGTACACCGTTCAGAAAAAGCGTCCGGCGGATGGCGTCGGAGGACCGACGCAAGTGGTTATGGGTGTGGAGTTCACAATGACAGAAGGCATTAAAGAGGACTTTAACGTCGTGCCCTGATACTGTCTTAGAACGGCTCCAGTGGCTCGTACCAGCTACATCGGCTACAGACTGGCTACAAGAAAATGCTGATTCCACGACGTTTTTGGGCTTGTAGCTGATGTAGACGGTGAAAACCCTATTTTCTTATTATTCTTTTCTTTTATATGCAATTTACTTTTTACTAGCTACATCAGCTACAAAAAGAAAAAAGAGAAGATAAGAAGACTGAAAACCATCGTAATAACAACGCTTTTTTTGAATTTGGCACCTCATATTGTGAGAGTTCGACCATCTACAAAAAAGATGAAAGCCACACGATACTTAGCAGGCAGCTTTTGTGGGAGCCTACGTTTGTGGGCAACGGCAAAGGCGGCCTGCTTTGTGATACATGAAAGCGAGGAACAGCTATGAGCAAGATTATCACATGTGAGCAGGTCAGCAACGGTCACCCGGACAAGATCTGTGACCAGATCGCAGACGCCATTGTGACCGACATCCTCCAGCACGACAAGAACGCCCGTGTAGCGATCGAGTGTCTGCTGAAACGCAGCCAGCTCTTTATCGCCGGCGAGGTCACCACCGATTACCAGCCCAACTACCAGCAGATCGTCCATGAGGTCATCACCCGCATCGGTGCAGACAAGATGGGCTTTGATTTCCGGGAGTTGCTCCGTATCGGCATCCTGGTCGATAAGCAGTCGCCGGATATTGCACTGGGTGTGGATAAGGGCGGTGCCGGTGACCAGGGCATCATGTACGGCTACGCCACCAACGAGACCGCCGAACAGATGCCGATCCCCTACATGGTCGCCACCAAGTTCCTGCAACTGCTGAAGAACCATCCGAGCAAGATGTTCCGGGCGGATGCCAAGGCACAGGTCAGCTACGACTACGACACCAGTCGGATCACTACCTTCCTCTGTTCTGTGCAGCATAGCCCGGACGTGGAGGTCAGCGACTTCCGCCACATCATCGAATCCATGATGGTGCTGGCTGCCTGTGAGTACGGTCTGGACGGGAACTTCCAGAAACTTGTGAATCCCACCGGCCGGTTCGTGCTGGGCGGCAGCTACGCTGACTGTGGTGTCACCGGCCGTAAGCTGGCGTGCGATACCTATGGCGGCATCGGTCGAATGGGCGGCGGCGCCCTGAGCGGCAAAGACCCCACCAAGGTGGACAGGTCCGCAGCGTATATGGCACGGAAGATCGCCAAGGACATCGTGCAGGCCGGCTACGCAGACAAGTGCGAAGTCCAGCTGGCGTATGCCATCGGCGTGTTACAGCCGGTGGGCGTGGCGGTGGAGTGCTTCGGCACGGAACACCAGCCGCTGGACTTCATCCAGGCTTACGTCAAGGACAGCTACGACCTGACCCCGCAGGGTACTATCCAGCGTCTGGGTCTGCTGGACGTGGACTATAACAAGGTCAGTGCCTACGGTCACTTCGGCAAGCCCGGCCTGCCGTGGGAGGAATGAGCCGTGCCCCGCAGACCCAAGGTGCCGTGCCGGCACCCCGGTTGCCCGGAGCTGGTTGAGCCGGGCAGCCTTTACTGTGCAAAGCACCTGCCGCTGCACCCGGAAGTCACACGCCCAGCGGGTAAGCGTGGCTATACACGGCAGTGGCAAAAAATAAGCAGGCAGTACCTCCAAGCCCATCCGCTCTGCGCCGAGTGTATGAGGCAGGGGAGATACACGAAAGCCACCGTGGTGGACCATATCACACCGCACCGTGGCGATCCCAGACTTTTCTGGGACGAAGCCAACTGGCAGCCGATGTGCAAACAGTGCCACGACCGCAAGACTCTGACCGAAGACATCCACCCAGTGTACCGCTACTGACCCCCGCCGGGGCCGGGGTCACTTCTCTACAGTGAAGTCACACGGAGACCGGTGGCCCCTTTCGTGTGAAAAAACGCAAAATTCATAGGCCGGGGGTCCCGGCAATATCGGCGCAAAATGAACAAGGTGAAGATGAGGGCATCGGGGTGAACGCTCCGGTGCCTTTTGTTTTCCCCGAAACGAACCAAAGCGTGTGAAAACCCTTGCAACATGGGGCTTTTCGCACGTTTTAGCTTGTTCCGGGACAAGGAGAAGCAAGCAGCAGCCGGACGCCGCAAAAACAAACTAACCCGGCGGGGCAGGGTCGGCTGCCGCTTCGCTTCTTTTCGTATGCTTTTTGAGATTTTCCACTGGAACTGACATAGAAACGGCGAAAAATGAGGACGGGGTGAGGATGGATGGAAGATTACACAGCCGAGATGATCAAGGACATGGCGTTTTCCTTCTGTCCGCAGTGTGGCGCAGCCATCGTTCCGAACCATCGGGGACGACCGAGAAAATTCTGTTCCCCGGAATGCCGATCCAAGTGGAACAACACCAACCCAAGACCGCAGAACTGGAAGACCGTGCGGTCAAAGGTCTGCCCGATGTGCGGCAGAGAGTTTTCCTACCGCCACCAGTATGGACTTCCAAGAAAATATTGCAGTCGAGCCTGTGCCAATAAGGGCAGGGCGAAGGGAGAGAGCAGCATTGGAAAATAAAGTGATCGGCGTATTTGCAGTCTGCAACACCGCAGGCATCTGTGTACATGAGATTGACCATGCAGAGGACAGAGTCCTTGCTTCCATGAACGGGATAGACCCGGAATGGTATCCGATTACGGAAAAACCGCAGCCGGAGATGGGCGGGGACAGCGATGAACTGGAGTCGGGCTTTGAGTTCGGCTCATTTTTTGTACCGTTCTCTGAGGTCATGCGAGTGTGAATCTGAACTGGGAGGAGCTACATGGAAGCAACTGCTGAACTGAAAATGCTGCCGGTGTCCGTACTCAAGCCGGCCGCATACAATCCCCGGAAGAAGCTGAAGCCGGGGGACAAGGAGTACGAGAAGATCAAGAACTCCATTGAGGAGTTCGGTTTTGCCGATCCGCTGGTGGTCAATGCCGATATGACGATCATCGGCGGCCATCAACGCCTGACCGTTGCGATGGCACTGGGCTATACCGAAGTGCCTTGTGCGGTGGTGAATATCGACAAGACCCGAGAGAAAGCCCTGAACATCGCGCTCAACAAGATCACCGGTGCGTGGGATGATTCCCTGCTGGCTGACCTGCTGAAGGATATCGAGAACTCCAACTTCGACCTGGGCAAGACAGGCTTTGAGCCGCCCGAGATCGAGACGCTGTTCAACAAGGTCCACGACAAGGACATCAAGGAAGATGACTTCGATGTGGAATCTGAGCTGAAACAGCCGACCTTCTCGCAGGCAGGTGACCTTTGGATGCTGGGCCGGCACCGTGTTCTGTGCGGTGATTCCACGAAGGCGGAGTGCTACGATACCCTGATGGACGGCGTGAAGGCCAACCTTGTGCTTTCCGATCCCCCGTACAATGTAGATGTGGAAGAAACGGCCGGTAAGATCATGAACGACAACATGGGCGACTCGGAATTCTACGAGTTCCTGCTGGCGGCGTTCAAGCAGATGCACGGTCATCTGGCGGATGATGGTTCCATCTACATCTTCCACGCCGACACGGAAGGCCTGAATTTCCGAAAGGCGTTCAAGGATGCAGGGTTCTATCTGTCTGGGTGCTGTATCTGGAAAAAGAATGCTCTGGTGCTGGGTCGCAGTCCCTATCAGTGGCAGCATGAACCCTGCCTCTATGGATGGAAACTGAAGGGTAAGCACCAATGGTACTCCGACCGTAAACAGACCACCATCTGGGAGTACGACCGTCCCAAAGCAAACAAAGACCACCCGACCATGAAGCCCATCGGCCTGATGAGCTATCCCATCCGCAACTCCACCATGACCAACGGCATCGTCCTGGACCCCTTCCTCGGCAGCGGCTCGACCTTGATCGCCTGTGAGGAGACTGACCGGGTGTGCCGGGGCATTGAGCTTGATCCCAAGTTCGTGGATGTTATCGTCAAGCGCTATATCGAACACAGCGAAGGTCGCTACGAGGATGTGTATGTCCTCCGTGACGGTCAAAAGCTGAAGTTCGATGAGGTGGCATCCTTCCAGCCGGAACAGGAGGACGCAGATGACTGAACCCAGATGTGTCCTGTTCCATGACAACTTCCAGAACTTCAAGTCCTACAACATCCCCAAGGCACAGCTGGTGATCGCCGACATTCCGTATAACATCGGGTCGGACTTCTACGCCAGCCGCCCGGATTGGTATGTGGACGGAGATAACCGGAACGGAGAGAGCGATAAGGCCCGGAAAGCGGCATTCAACACCGACTTCACTTTCAATATCGCAGAATATTTCCATTTCTGTAACCGGCTGCTGAAGAAAGAACCCATGAAAGGGGAAAAGGGCGCACCGTGCATGATCGTGTTCTGTGCGTTCCAGCAGATCCCCAAGGTCATCACGGAAGCTGAGAAGTACGGCTTCAAGAACTATATCCCGCTGACCTTCTGTAAGAACTACAGCCCGCAGGTCTTGAAAGCCAACATGAAGATCGTGGGTGCAACGGAGTATGCGCTGGTCCTCTACCGGGGCAAGCTCCCGAAGTTCAACAACGTCGGCGAGGACGGCAAGTCCCACATGATCTTCAATTGGTTTGACTGGAAACGGGATGGCAAGGACTATCCAAAGATCCATCCGTCTCAGAAACCGGTGTCCGTGCTGAAACGCCTGATCGAGATCTTTACCGATCCCGGAGATGTGGTCATTGATCCTTGCGCCGGCAGCGGTGCAACGCTCCGGGCGGCCAGAGAACTGGGACGTGACAGCTACGGATTTGAAGTGTCCAGGGATTTCTACCTGAAAGCAAAAGAGCAGATGCTCGGAGAGGAGGCTGTATGAGCACCGAATCGAATATCCAACTGACCCTCGGCAGCCTCTTTGATGGCTCCGGGGGTTTTCCTTTGGGCGGTTTACTGACAGGCTGTATCACGCCGCTGTGGAGCAGCGAAGTGGAGCCTTTCGCCATCCGGGTCACGACCAAGCGTCTGCCGGAGGTGAAGCACTACGGGGATGTGTCCGCCATCAACGGCGCAGACTTGCCGCCGGTGGATATCATCACATTTGGCAGTCCCTGTCAGGATATGTCCATTGCCGGTAAAAGAGACGGTCTGGATGGTTCACGGTCCAGCCTGTTCTATGAAGCAATTCGAATCGTGAAGGAAATGAGGTGTAAGACCAATGGAGCAAAACCAAGATTTATCGTATGGGAGAATGTCCCAGGCGCCTTCTCGTCCAACAAAGGGCAGGACTTCAAAGCAGTCCTCGAAGCCGTCATCGGTGTTAAGGAACCGTCCACCGAGGTGCCTGCGCCTGACAAAAAAGGCTGGCCCGATGCAGATTACTATCTGGGAGACGGATGGAGCGTCGCATATCGAGTTCTTGACGCTCAATGGTGGGGCGTACCCCAAAGGAGAAAACGCATCTACCTTGTCGCAGATTTTGCAGACCACGGTGCTCCAAAAGTATTATTTGAGTCCGAAGGCGTGTCTGGGTATTCTGCGGAGAGCTTCCGTGCGTGGCAAAGAGCTGCCTCCGGTGCTGAAGGCGGCACTGGAACGGCAGGCTGCTGCGGAAGAATCTGCCTGAACGATCAGGGCGGGGAGAGGATTGATGTGACCGAGGAGGTGACCTCCACTCTCCGTGCAGAGGCACATCACCCGCCTTGCATTTTGGAATCCGCAGGTTTTTGCACCGAACACTCCGCCAATGCGAGGAGCATCGGATATGAGGAAGAACGTTCTCCCACTCTCCGGGCCGGAGTCGTGCCTGCCGCCATCGCTTTGGAAAATCATCCGACTGACAGTCGAGTGAAAATTTCCAAGGATGGCAAGGTACAGACTCTGACCAGTAGATGCGGTACGGGCGGCGGCAATGTTCCGCTGGTTCTGGATGGCGTGGAAAACAGCGGGAAAGAGGTGGAAAACTCACCTGCAGTCACACTGAAAATTCGTTCTGGATGTGAGGGTGGCGGCAAAGGTGCTATCTGGCAGGAGGAAAAATCTGCTACCCTCGGCTGCAACAACGACCAGACCGTGTTCGTGCCTAAGTGCTACGGTGTCTGCTCCAAGGCCAGCCATTCCATGATGTCGGATAACCCCCACAGCGGATTCTATGAAGCGGAAACTTCCCGGACGCTTGATCGCAGCGGCGGTGACCCGACCTGTAACCAGGGTGGGCTGTGTATCTGTGAACCTGTTGTCTGCGTGGATCAGGGTGGAGGCAAGTCGAACTGCACGGTAGACGAACAGGTGGCACCGCCTCTGGCCTGCACCCATGGCGGGGCTCCGGCAGTAGCCTTTACCCAGAACCAGCGGGATGAAGTCCGGGATCTGGGCGAGACGGCGGGTTCGCTGTCTGCACAGCCGGGAATGAAACAGCAGACCTTTGTGGCGCAGCCGGATGATGTGACGGCATTCCATGTGAATCAGCGCAATGAGCTGATCGACCTGCATGGAAAGTCCGGTGCGCTCATGGCGACCCGAAGCGACCAGATGCAGACCTTCGTGCTGCAGGGCAACATGATCGGCCGCAAAGACGAGAATGGTCCGCAAGGTGACGGCATCAACGAAGATGTCTGCTTTACGCTGGATGCCACTGACCGTCACGCAGTCTGCGCACCGGAAGATGTTTACGCCATGACCACCGGCTCCTTCATGAGGGTCGAGGAGAATGTATCTCCCACCCTTATGGCCCGGGACTTTAAAGACCCCACCACCATAGCGCCGGTGCCGCACCTGAACGATGGCGTGTCGGGAACAGTGGCGACCGGGGCGCATCCCAGCGGCTTCAACGGGCAGGACGCTTTCAATGACCGGCTGGTCATCGATAACCCGGAGGCACAGCCGACCCCTGTGTCCTATACGGTTCGCCGTCTGACCCCGACCGAGTGTGCTCGGCTGCAAGGCTTTCCCGATTGGTGGTGCCGTGACCTCGAAACTGAGAATCCCACGGAAGAAGAAATCTCTTTCTGGCAGGATGTGTTTGAAACGCACCGCAGACTTGTGACTCAGGCCAAGAAGCCGAAGACGGAAAAGCAGATCCGAAAATGGCTGGCAGACCCGTATTCGGATGCCGCAGAGTATAAGCTCTGGGGCAATGGTGTCGCACTGCCGTGTGTCTTTTTTGTACTGTCCGGCATCGTCTGGGTGGCCGGATCGCCTGAGAATGGGAGTGAATCGGAGTGAGCATCACCCTGACTGCTTTTCTTGAGCCGCTCGAAACCATCTGTGCCACGAAACCGGACTATCGCATCGGCGGCAGCGGTACGGATGGAACCTGTGACTGCATTGGTCTTATCATCGGCGCAGTCCGCAGAGCCGGGGGAAGTTGGAACGGCTACCACGGCAGTAACTACGCAGCCCGGAAACAGATGGCGGACTTTGTGGAACTCAAAACCGCACACCTGTTTGTGGGTGAAATCGTCTTCAAAGCCCGGAACCCCGGCGACAGCAGCTACAGTTTGCCGGACCGGTACAAGTCGGGAGGCGCAAACTGTACCGGAGACCTGCGGGATTACTACCATGTAGGCGTGGTCACAAGAGTGCATCCGCTGGAGATCACCCATTGCTCCACCAGCGTGGGTGGGAACAGCATCCACCGTGACACAGTTCTGGGCAGGTGGAAGTTCGGCGGCCGACTGAAAGGCATCAACTACGAGAGGAATCGAGAGGAGAAGGTCGAGATGGAAAAGGTCAATATGCTGGCAGTTCATTGCAAGGCAACCGTTACGGGTGGAAGATTGAGTCTGCGGCAGGCTCCCGAAAAGACTGCTGACCGTCTTGCCTGGATTCCCAACGGTGCCCGTCTGGACGTGACCGGGCAGGGAGATGGCTGGTGCGCTGTGACCTATGAGACCATTCCCGGCTACGTCATGGAACGCTACCTGATCCTTGACGAGGAGAAAAAGCCCCTGACCGATGCCGAGCGTCTGGAAGCTCTGGAAAATAAGACGGCTGAGTTTGAGCAGCGCATCGCTGCGCTGGAAGCAAGAGCCGGCTGAAACCTATAAAATGGCCCACGGTATTACGAGGTAAAGGCTACCAGATGATACCGTGGGCGTACATATCGGATGATCTTGCACAGTCGTGTTTTGCTCGGATCGTGTAAAAGGTCGAATATGAAGAATGTCGAGAAATGACCTTGCTATTTCATCGATTCAGAGCGATATATGTGCTACCGAAAACAAAGAAAGGGGCACAAAGCCATGAAAAAGTACGCACTGAATATTGATGACCGCAAGGTTCTGGTAAGCCGCCTGATGGAGTTGACCGGGCTTCATTCCCGGTACACTTTCATGCCGCGCTGCGCTTACATCGTCGGCAGCTACACAGTAGAAAAGGAGGGAACGCTTGTGATCGAAGATAACGCTGCGCCGGAGATCATCCGGACGCTGCTGGACGAGGGCATTATCCGTGAGGAAGGCGCGGAGACCCCGGAGACCTCGGAAACCGAAACCGCCTGCGAGGAGAGCTCGGAATCGGAGTGCGAAGGGTCGGATGAGACCGTGGACATCACCGAGGATATCCAGCCCACCGAGGAACCGGACACAACTGCCGAGGAATCCCCGGAAGCTCAGGAACCGGTGGACGAGAACGAGCCGATGGACACTGTGAATGACACCGATGCGGATGAGGCACCTGCTCTAACCGAACAGCCGACCTTGCAGGATGTGGATGAGCTGACCATCAGCCTGCCGATGTCCGGGCATACCGCCCAGAGCCTGCGGAATTTCCTGAACCTCATGTACAGCCGAGGCCCTCTGCTGAACAAAGCGATGGGTACAAACTTCACGGTGTCGCAGGAACTTCTGGACGCACTGGAACAGGCAACGCCCCATACGGTGAGTGAGATGCTGGATGAGCTGGAAGAATACCGCCTGGGTGCCGGTACCACCGGCATGACCGGCATCCAGATCACGGCGGAGAAGATCAGCCTGGCTTTTGCCGGTCCGCTGACGCAGGAGAAGGTCCGTGCCTACACGGAACTCTGTGCCGCCATGAACCGGATGGCAATCGCTCAGAAGCGAATCCAGGCAAAGACCATCAACGATGCCAATGAGAAGTACGCACTCCGCATCTGGCTGATCCGACTGGGTCTGAACGGAGATGAACACAAGACTATCCGCAAACTCCTGATGCAGAACCTTTCCGGTCATGCGGCATTCCGCACCGAGGAAGATGCCGAAAAGTTCCGGGTCAAGGAAAAGGCAAAGCGGGATGCGCTGAAAGCCGCAAAACAGGCGGCACACGGCGGCGTTTCTGCCACCGAGGAAACGGCCGAAGCGGCAGCGGAAGCCCCCACACAGCCCGACTGTGGGGCAGACGGCGCACCCCAGGCGCAGGAGGCGGGAGCGTAAGCTCCTGACCCCTTATGGGGGCCGCCGGATAAGAGAGAGCTTCTTCCATTGTACCGATATTAACTCTGAAAATGTACAGTATCAAGTGTATTTCTCGCCATAATGTACACGATCTTTGCCCTGAATGATCGGTGATTATTTGACCCTTTATGGCCTTGCTATCCTCCCCACATGACGGTAATATGCACATACCGCAAGGGGAACAGAACAAGACAAAAGGAGATAAACACCATGAACGATAAGACCAGAGAGCAGATCGAAGCCATGAAGATGCAGACCATCGGGGTTGAGGTTGAGATGAACAACATCACCCGCGAGAAAGCCGCCAGAAAGGTTGCCGAGTTCTTCGGAACGACCGCATGGTACGCAGCCAGCGAGTACGGGTACATGAGCTGGGCTTGCAAGGACCAGCAGGGCAGGGTTTGGAAATTCCAGCGAGACATCAGCATCCACGGACCGGAAGCTGAAAAGTGCGAGATGGTGACCCCCATCCTTACCTACGAGGACATCGAGACCTTGCAGGCGATCATCCGACTGCTCCGCAAGGCTGGCGCAAAGTCCAGCCCCAGCCGGGGATGCGGCGTTCACATCCACATCGGCAAGGGCAGCCACACCCCCAAGACTCTGCGGAATCTGGTCAACATCATGGCCGCCCACGAAGAACAGATCGGCAGAGCGATTCGCATCGATGCAGGCAGAACCGGACAGTACTGCCGAGTGGTCGACCCCCGATTCCTTGACCAGCTGAACAAGAGAAAGCCGACGACCATGACCGAGCTTGCCGACATCTGGTACGCCGGCAACCACGCAAACTACGGCAGAACGGCACATTACAATGAAAGCCGATACCATATGCTTTATGGCAAGAAAGCGATTATGTATCCCACGTTCCAAACTTTAATTGTACAGCGACAAAAATTATAAAAACAGTCTGTTTTTCTCTACATAATAACTATATAATTTGAGTATTCCAGATATGATGGAGGTTGTTATTGTGGATGATGGAAATCGACTGACTGTGTATGAACTTGTGGAAAGAGTTATCCCGTGCATCATTGCAAAGCACTATAGCGAAAACTATATTCAAGGCTTTCGTTCGACGTTTAGGAACCTGTTAGCGTACTGCAATAAAAATGAAAAGAAATATTTTACAGCGGAATTGGCTCAGCAGTTCATGCTGGATTGCTACGGTGTGCAGCCGGGAACAGTAGAACGGCGATGCTCACGAGTTCACCGTGCAATGGATTTGTTGTCAGACTACCAACATTTCAACGCGGTTATGCTTCGGCGGAGGTTGAATCGAGAGTTCCCTGCAGGATTGCAAGAAGGTGCGGTCAACTACTTGCAAAAGCTATCTCTCCACGGACGCAGGGAGAATACGCTGCGCAGCCACAGAAATGTTCTTCTTCGCTTTACAGATTATTTGTTCAGCGTTGGAGTCACGGATTACAAATCACTTTCAGCAGATATTGTAAATCGATACGTCAAAGTTGTTTCGTGCAATTACAGCAATTCGGTTGTAAGGCTCCATTACAGTATCCTTTTACGCTTTTTTCAGTACCTTGCGCATAGCGGCTACAAGGAAACAGATTTGTCTTTGAAAATGGTGCCAATTGTAAAAGTATCCGCTTCCGCGCGAATTCCTACAACATTAGATCTTAGCCAAATCGAAAGTATCCTTGCATCTGTTGACCGTGAAAGTCCACAAGGGAAACGCGATTATGCAGTTTTAATGATTGCAGTAAAACTCGGCATTAGAACCAGCGATATACGTAATCTTCGCCCTGCCAATTTTAATTGGGAACAGCATTTGGTGTCTTTCACACAAGTCAAAACAGGAGAGCCGATAACTTTACCACTTCCCACAGATGTTGGATGGGCTGTAATAGACTATCTGAAAAATGGAAGGCCTGTAAGCGATGCCCCGGAAATTTTTCTCCGCGCAGTCGCTCCATACGTCTCTCTGCAAAATTTTGACAACATTCTTATTAAGCATATGCGAAAAGCGGGCATTCCTTTGGATTCAATAAAGCACCACGGGCTTCACTCGCTTCGACACAGCCTCGCAACACATATGTTAGATGAAGGAATCCCCATTACCTCGATTCAGGGTGTATTAGGACACATAAATGCCGATTCTACTCAAAAATATATTGGTGTAAATGTACGTCAGCTTCGCAGCTGCGCATTGGAGGTGACTGATTAGTGTTTGAGGAAAAACTTCTTGAACCCCATTTTACCAGTGTGCTTGCACCATATATGCTGGATGTTGTGGAGCAAAAACGTGCCCTTGGCAATAAATACAACGCCGGTGTTGAGGCACTCAGTGCATTCGATGACTTTTGCAATGAGCAACAATTGCGTATACCTGCCATTTCGAAAGAACTGCTGCAAAAGTGGGAGAAAAAGAGACCTCACGAAAACGAAACCACGCAATGTTTTCGGATTTCGTATGTGCGAATTCTTTGTAAGTATTTGCACAGCAATGGCTATGATGCTCCATGTGCATTCCACCCTGCGCCTCATGTAAATAAATGTTTCGTTCCCTACATTTTTACGAAAGACGAAATCGAGAGATTGTTTTCTGCGGTAGATTGTACCAAAGAATCTTCAGAATCTCCACTACGACATTTAGTTATGCCGGTTCTGTTTCGCCTGCTTTATACATGTGGGCTGCGCGTGTCAGAGGCTCTGCACCTTAAGGTTGCAGATGTTGATTTGGATGCTGGAGTTTTAGCCATATACGGTGCAAAAGGAGACAAAGAACGGCTGGTAGGAATTTCGGACTCAATGCTTACATACATGAAATCCTACCGCAGTAATCCATTAGTGGCAAATGCAAAAAGTATTTACTTTTTCCCTGCTCCTGATGGCGGATTCTATGATACAAGTACAATTTACGATATTTTTCGAAAATGCTTATTTGATGCCGGGATTCCACACCGAGGTCGAGGAAAAGGGCCTCGTCTCCATGATCTCAGGCATTCCTTTGCGGTCCACATTCTAAACAAATGGAGTTCCGAAGGAAAAGACATATATACCTGTTTGCCGATTCTCCGCACTGCTCTTGGGCATGACCGAATTACAACAACCGAAAAATACTTGAGGCTTGTCCCGGAAGCCTACATGGAAGTCACCGAACCATTCAATGAGCGATTCCATACCATTACAGAGGTACTTTGCAATGAGGAATAGATGCAGCTACGCCGGTTTAGTCTCCGCATACTTTAGCGTGTATCTGGCAGGAACTAAAAATGTCAGTACAAATACAATTTACTCTTACCGGGACACCTTTGTTATTTTTCATGGCTACCTTGAAAAGTATTGTGGCCTTAAATTAGAGAAAATGCTTTTTAACGACCTTTCCCGCGAACTGATTCTTGAATTTCTACAATATCTTGAAACTGAACGCAAATACAGTATATCTTCTCGAAACCAACGACTTGCTGCGCTGAAGTCATTTGCAAAATATGTACAAATTGAATGCCCGGATGAAATGATTCTGTGTCAGCGCATTCTTTCAATTGACAGCAAAAAAGCAGCAAAGCCGACGGTTCAATATTTGAGTAACCAGCAAACCGATATTCTAATGGAACAGCCTGATATTTCCACGCCAAAAGGTCGCAGAGACTTGGCGATGATTCTTCTCCTTTACGATTCAGCTGCACGAGTGCAGGAACTTTGCGATTTAAGAATCTGCGATATCCAAATAGATTCACTACCGGTTGTACATTTATTAGGGAAGGGGCGAAAAAGTCGAGATGTTCCGCTTACCAAACCGTGTGCACAGGTATTGCGACAATACATTTGTGAGAACCATCTTGATATACCAGAACGCCGCAATGACCAGCTGTTTACAAATCCGCAAGGGAAAAAGTTGACTCGCAGCGGTGTTTCCTACGTGCTAGCAAAATATATCCACAAAGCAAATACTGCGGTGGATTCATTTTTTCCGCAGATTACACCGCATTGTCTCCGGCATTCTAAAGCAATGCATCTTGTTGAGGCAGGCAAAAATCTCATTTATATTCGTGATTTTTTGGGGCACGAATCTATTGAGACAACACAGGTTTACGCAAAAGCTAATCCCGAAGCCCGGCGCAAGGCATTAGAAACAATGGACACGAGGATGAATACGCCTGCCATGCCGGATTGGAACGACGACCCTGACTTAAAGGCGTTTTTAAAGACCTTGTAGAAAATTATGCTGAGATTTCTGGTGAACAGTCTCGAAGTAACGTCTGTTCTAAAAGATTCTCAGCATAACTTTTTTCTGCGCATAAAAGGCATTATGTTGAGCTCAACATAACGCCTTGAACCTCCACGCCACCTTCACCAAGGGCACGATTGAATTCCGGCTTTTCCAGTTTGCCGACCCCAGCGACGGCAAGCAGAACGGACTTCACGCCGGTGAGCTGAAAGCCTACATCCAGCTTTGCCTCGCAATGAGCCAGCTTGCCAAGATGGTGAAGACCGCAAGCCCCAAGCCCCAGCAGACTGACAACGAGAAATACGCAATGCGGTGCTGGATGCTTCGGCTGGGCTTCATCGGGGACGAGTTCAAAACAGCACGGGAGATCCTTCTGCGGAATATGGAGGGCAACGCGAGCTGGCGCAACGCATAAGCGCCGACTTGCACGGGCACCTATCGGGCGGGCAACCGCCCTTTAGGCGGTAGAAGGAGGGCGAGACGCCATGAAAAATGAAACCAGAGAAATCGCACCCGGCAGAACGTTCCGGGTGGTCATCACCGAGACCCTTAAACGGGTGGTCGAGGTCAACGAATCTGAGATCAAGGAACCCACGATGGATGAGGCCGTCCAGGCGGTCAGTGACTGGTGGCACAACGGACAGATTGTTCTGGAAGCCGAGGACTTTGACGGCGTAGACTTTTCCGCAGCGGAAGGCGGTGAGGTCGGTGATTGATCACTTCCGGTTCGACAAGGGCGGGATCAGCAGAAAGCCGTCCCGGTACTATCTTGCCTACGGCAGCAACCTTGACATGGAGCGGATGGGGCACAGATGCCCCTATGCGGTGCCGGTCGGTGTTACCGAAATCTACGGATACCGACTCCTGTTCAAGAAAAGCAAGACTGGGTGCTACGCCACCATCGAGCAGGATGCCAATGAAAGCGTCCCAGCTGTGGTATGGCTGCTTTCCGAGTTTGATGAACTGCTGCTGGACCGGTATGAGGGCTGCCCTCGGTACTATTACAAGAAGCAGTTCCAGCTTCCCGTCTGGAATCTGGATGGGCATCGGATGAAGAAGTTGAAAACCTGTATGGCATACATCTTGCACGAAGAACGGCAGCTCGGCTGCCCCAGCCATGAGTACTTCGACTTATTGGCAGACGGATATACGGAGTGGGGATTCCCGACAGACACATTGCACAGCGGGCTGTCTTCCAGCATCGGAAAGGCGGCAGCGGTGGAGTTCCTCAAAGAAATCGACTGAGTACAATTTTGCCGATCCTGTGAGGAAATCATTGTGCAGGATATGATGCACATTGGCCTTGCTATTCGGGCAAAACAGAGGCATATATAGCATACCGCCAGACAACAGCGGAAACGAAAGGAGCAAGCGACTATGAACGAAAAGAAGTATTACATCGCATACGGCAGCAACCTGTCGGTGGAGCAGATGGCACAGCGGTGCCCGGATGCCCGCATTGTGGGACAGGCTGTTCTGGAAGACTGGGAGCTGGCCTTCCACGGCTGCGCGACCATCCTGCCGAACAAGGGAAAGAACACACCGGTCCTGGTGTGGGAAATCTCCGCTGGCGATGAGAAGAACCTCGACATCTATGAGGGCTTCCCGCACTACTACCGCAAGGAAAATATGACGGTCGAGGTGGTGAGCAAGGATGCGGAGCCCATGACCGTCACCGCCATGGTCTACATCATGGAACACGACTATGGGCAGAAAATGCCGAGTCTGTACTACTATCGAGTCCTTCACGATGGCTATAAGGCATTTCATTTCCCGATGCACATCTTGGAGGGCGCACTGAAGAAGTGTACCAACAACAAGAAACTCGCGGAGAAGATGATCAAGGAGGTGCAGGGATGAGATTTCCGGACAAGAAGACCGTGGAAACACTGCGGACACAGTTCCCGGTCGACTGCCGTGTGGTGCTGGACCGAATGGAAGATGCCCAGGCACCGGCCTTGGGCACGCAGGGAACCTGCCGTGGTGTGGACGATGCCGGCAATGTGATGGTTTCGTGGGATACGGGCGGCAGCCTGAACGTTGCCTACGGCGCGGACAGTTGCCACCGTGTGGCGTCCGAAGCCGAGGTAAAGGAATCGCTCGACCACCTCGGTAAGACGCGACAGACGAGCCCACGTTGCCCACGGTGCGGCGCTGAGCCGGACTGTTACGACCACCAGCAGCAAGCCCTCAGCCGCCACGCAGAGATCATGGTGTGCAACACCTGCGGTACGGTCGAAGCGATGGAAGATTTTCTTGGAGAAGCAACACCGCTGACCGACTGGGCGATCGTGAAAGCGGGGTGGGTCGAATGAAGGTGCTTTTGATCGAGCCGATGGAGCATCCAAAGGAGATCGACATCCAGCCCACGCTGGCAGAGTACTATAAGGTGCTGGACTGCGACTGCATCACGGCAACCTACCCGTGGCCGGAACCGGTCGCCCTGGTCACGGATGACAACGGCCTGTTTACGGACAAGCTGTTCAGTAGATACATCCGGGAGCTGGAGCAGCCCATTCGAGGGAGCTTCTTCCTCTGCGGCACAGGTCACGAGGACTTCACCGACCTGCCGTCTGACCTGATGGCAAAGTTCAAGAAGCGTTTCTGGAATCCGGAAATGTTCGTCCGCACCGCAGACGGCATCATGGTCATTGAGACCAGCGACGGCACACAGCCCGAATAAAGAAAACGGCCCCTTCTGCCTAGGCAGGAGGGGTTGGCTTGTGGGCTGGTGGGGGGCCTCGGATCATCGAGAACCCTTTCCCAGTTTACTGTATATTAGCTCTGGTTTGCAAGAATAGCAAGCCGGGAAAGAGCAGGATCTTCCACGATCTTTAGGCGGCAGAACTGTGTATATGGTCAACGGAAAACGGGGACAACGAGGAACAGCCCCAGCCTAGCTGGGGGTTCCTTGGCGGATTCTCTTAAAGGAAATCCCGCATGCTCATGCCGACTTCGTAGAGCTGCTGCTCAAGGCTCATGTAATGCCATTCTTCTTCCTCGTCCTCTTCCTCCTCCAGCTCTTCGGGGAAGGGGTCGTGCTTCCAGCCGCCCTTGCGGTATTCCTCTTCGCGGATGTCGTTGCGGTCGAAAATGTCCAGCTCGTATTCTTCTTCAAGCTCTGCAATGCGGTTCTCGATGATGCTTTCGATCTCGCTGATGGTCTTTTTCATGGTGGTTGCCTCCGTTTTCCGTGTGTGTTTTCCTTTCGGTGTCTGTATATTCGCTCTAAAACACATATTTATCAAGGCCATTTATCGACATAGATCCACCAAAGATATGGGCTGATGATTGTCGATAATATGACGCTTTATGGCCTTGCTATTATGCCGAAACGACGGTAATATGCACATACAGAAACGGAAAGGAAGGGAAAAACATGGAACGCTACACCTACGAGATCACCTTCACCCGGCTGGACGGCCAGCCCGACGAGACCCAGCAGTACACCGACGAGGGGTTTGCCAGAGAATGCTTCCGGCTTTTCGATGAGCCGGACAGCGCCGAGATGTACAGCCGCATCCGCCTGACCCGCCACGACTGGGAGACCGGCACGGACGAGGTTCTGGAGACCTTGGAATTCTGAAAGGGGAGAACGAACATGAAAATGGAACTGGACAAGAAGCTGGACACGATCCGGCTCAATGTATTGGCCGCCAATTTTGGCGACCTTGCCACTCGCCGTCAGATGATTCAGGAGTTCGGGGATTACCCGGACGCTCTGTGGGGTGTCAATGAAAATGGGGAGAAGGTGATGCTCAGCATCCGGAAGAGCGGCATCACGGAGCGTGTGTTCCAGTCGAACCGGTGGGTTCGGGTCAACGAATACGACGCCGACGGCTGTGAGGCCGGCGAGACCTACGAAGGACGCTGGGCAGAGTGCCCGAAACCCACGGTGCCGGAGACGGAGGAGGAACTGGAACTTTCGGATGCCCAAAGTGCCCGCAACGATGAGATCTACAACGCTGCGTATGAATTCTGCAAGGTCATGGCGGAGGATGACGACCTCCAATGGAACATGGAGATCCTCGGAGAACTGGCAGACTTTGCCGCCGAGCTCCTGACCCGGCACGGCAGCCGTGTGCGCTATCCTGCGGTGGTCACCGAACCGGACGGAAGACAGTATATCGAGGAATATCACGGCGGCGCAAAGTGACACATTTTCCGGAGTGAAGGGCTAGATGATCGTGTACATTAGCCGCTTGCTATCACCCCTGAGTGACGGTAATATACAGTCACAAAAACGAAGGGAGATAAACACCATGACCTACACGAACATCCGACTTTTCACTGCCAACGGCATTCCGGAGGCACTCAGCAACCTTTGGTACGGTACCGACTGCTCGGTGGTCGAGATCCAAGACGCCATCGAAGATGCCGAGAACGCAGCAGACCTTCTGCGGCGCATCCAGAAGATGAAACTTCTGAGGAAGGTTGCCCTCGACCGGGAAACCGAACAGAAGGTGCGGTTCAAGACCACCGATTGCTGGGGCAATACAAGCCACCTCGAAATCCGCAAGTAAACCGGACGGATAGGGGCAAGGGGCTGGGAAACCGGCCTTTTGCTCGTGTCCGTCCAATGTCATACCGCCCGAATGTACACAAATCCAGGGGCAAATGATCGTGTATCATAGCCGCTTGATAGTGTGCAAAAGTGACGGTAATATGTGCATACCGAAAGGGAAAACCCCACGGAAAACACAAAAAACACGTTGGAGGATACAAAAATGACGAAGAATGAAAACCGCATCAATAAGCTTTTCGAGGAACTGGTTCCCACGAGCGGCAAGGCGGATAGCCTCGCCGGAGAACTGGTCAGAGCCACCGCACGGATCGGGTACCGATTCTTCAACGACGGCGACATGGTCAACCAGGGCTACGGCAAAGAAACCTGCAACCCCGCGGCCCGGTTCCTGATCGCCAAGGGCAACGCAGAAATCAGCAGCCTGACCGTAGCCCTTTGGGAGATCTTCAGCGAGGATGCCTACGAAAAGGTTCTGGATACCCTTGAGGGTGCGGTTGCCGACTACATCAAGCAGAACCCCGACCTTCGCAGCCAGCCCACCAAGGATATGTGGGATTACCGCGATATGGCGGAAGACTGGGACGATAGCTGCGATGAGGAAGAGGACTACGACGACTGCGAAGACGACTACGATGAGGAAGAAGACTACTGAGCAGAAAACTGCGGGGGCTTGCCTGAAAGGGCAGCCCCTTTTCCTGTGCATGGACTCTCAAATATACACCGATTCTGGCGTGAATGATCGTGTGATCTGCGGCCTTGCTATCTGCGGGACGTGACGGTAATATACAGTCACAAAAACGAAAGCGAGGTACACAGACATGAAAAAGCAGACCTTGACCAAGAAGCAGCAGAAAGCCCTGCTGGACATCGCAAAGCGCCTGATGGTGGCGGTGGAAAGCCGAGGCGACCTTGAAGCACGCGGCTGCGACAGCGAGGATTTCATCGAGGTTCCCGTTTGGGGCATCCAGAAAGCCATGGAGGAAGCCTACCTTCTGGGCAAGGCGGAGAAGTAAGCCCGACACAGCCCCCACAAAGGGGCACAGGCGCAGGCCGACAAACTCCCCAACCAAACCGCACAAGCCCCACACAGGGGCTGTGTGGCGGGGTGGTGGGGCAACGGAGGAATGAGTATGAACGACGAAAAAGTCATGGACCTTATCGTGGACATCTACAACAATATGAATGACGAGGATAAGGCCGGCTTTACGCTGGAGACTGCCAAGGAGATGGTCAAGGACCAGATAGAAATTGATTTTTCTCATGGTCGTGAGCCACTGGAATACGACCCCCAGCTCTTTTATGAAGTGATCCGGGAGTTCATTGAACAGGATGCCGAGGACGGAGAATGATGTACATTCTGCCCGGTATTCCGGGCAGATGATCGTGTATCATAGCCGCTTGATAGTGTGCGAAAGTGACGGTAATATGTGCATACCGAAAGGGAAAGACCCTGCGGAATGAAAAACACGGAGGATTTCACCATGAAGAAGCATCTGAACAACTTCCCGGAACACAGCATCAGCATCGAGAGCTACTACGACCTGCTCAGTCCTTGCAACGACAGCATCCTGCAGTTTGGCGACCGGGTTCTGGTTGCCAAAACGAACTGGAAGGGCGGCGTGGAGGCTGCGGTTTACGGATTCGCTGAGGACCCCAAGGAAGGGCTTTCATCGATCGAGTGCCGACTGGAACTGCTGAAGATTTCGGATGAGGTCTTCTCGGATGCCGGACACGCCATCGAATGGTGCATCCGGAACGCGCACTGAGATATGGGCGGAGGCTCCCTGCGGGGGGCTTTCGCTCGTTGCGGCAGATCTTCCGTGTGCAGGATATACACATATCCGACAAGACTGTGGGTGAATGATCGTGTATCATAGCCGCTTGATATACTGCCCCAGTGACGGTAATATACAGACACCGAAAGGGAAAACAAACACACGGAGGATACAGACCATGATGAAGAAAACCAAAACTTACCTGACTCGCATTCAGGCGGCCGCCACCGAGCGAGACCTGACCGGCATTGAGATTGCCTTCAAGCAGGACATGAGCATCAACTGCGATGACCTTGGCAGACTTTGCCGGGCAGCCGAGGACAAGCGGTACACTCTGCGGAACAACGCCGAAACCATGCGGCTCAAGGACATCCTTTTCCAGCGGACAAAGGCCGAGATGGACGCCTACCACGACATGAGCCGAAAGCCGGAAAGCTGGACAGCCGAGGACATCGCCCACCAGCGCATCCGCTTTTGCAGCATCTGGCAGGTCATCGAGGAGGCAGAGCTGGTCGATGAGTACGAGGCTTGGAAAGAAGCCAACCCCAACGCATAACCAATAAAGGACACACGCCCCGCAGGGGGCTGTGTCTCGTATCCGCCGTGTTTGATATACAAAGGACTTCTTCGGAGGTCCTTTTTCTTTTGCCCATTTTTACAGAAGGGAGGGATAGCCAATGGCTACCAGAGGCAGAAAACCGAAGCCGACCGCCATGAAGGAACTGGAAGGCAATCCGGGCAAGCATCCGCTGAATACCAGCGAACCGAAGCCCACAAAGAAAGCACCGGCGTGTCCGAAATGGCTGGAGCCGGAAGCAAAAAAAGAATGGCGGCGTCTTGCCAAGCAGATGGAAGCCATCGGCATCCTGACCGAAGTGGACATGGCTGCCTTCGCCGGCTATTGTCAGGCATACGCACGATGGAAAGAAGCAGAAGAATTCATCACCCAGCACGGCACCATCGTCAAAACGCCCTCCGGCTATTGGCAGCAGGTGCCGCAGGTCTCCATTGCACAGACCTATCTGAAAATCATGAACCGCTTTGCCGAGCAGTTCGGTCTGACCCCATCCTCCCGAAGCCGGATCATTGCCTCGGATTGCAGCCCTGCGGATGCTGCTGATGAGATGGAAAACCTGCTGGGAGGTGGCGGATGATGGAGAGCAGACCGAAGAACTACCCAAAACTCAAAGACTACAGGCCCAGCCGCTTCATGCTGCCGACCTGTCACTACGATAAAGCCAAGGCCGACCGCGCCGTGCGCTTTATCGAAAACCTCCGACACACCAAAGGCAAGTGGGCGGGCAAGCGGTTCTGGCTGCTCCCTTGGCAGGAGCAGATCATCCGGGATGTGTTTGGCATCGTGGATGAGCGTGGCAACCGTCAGTTCCGCACAGCTTATGTCGAAATCGGAAAGAAGAACGGCAAGTCGGAGCTGGCCGCTGCGGTGGCACTGTATCTGCTGTTTGCCGATAACGAGCCCTCTGCAGAAGTCTATGGCGCAGCCGCCGACCGTCAGCAGGCATCTATCGTTTTTGATGTTGCCAACCAGATGGTGCAGATGACCCCGGCTCTCATGAAACGCTGTAAGATCATGGCGGCGACCAAGCGTATCGTGAACTACAGCAACGCCGGGTTTTATCAGGTGTTGTCGGCGGAAGTCGGCACGAAGCACGGCTTGAACGTGTCCGGTCTGGTGCTGGACGAAGTCCATGCCCAGCCCAACCGCAAGCTCTACGATGTCCTGACCAAAGGTTCCGGTGATGCCCGTGAACAGCCGCTGTTCTTCCTGATCACCACGGCCGGCACGGACAAGGAGAGTATCTGCTATGAGCTGCACATGAAAGCCCTTGACCTGCTGAACGGTCGGAAAATTGACCACACCTTTTACCCGGTGGTCTATGGTCTGACCGATGAGGATGACTGGCACGATGAAGTCAACTGGTATAAGGCCAACCCCTCACTGGGACAGACCATCCAGATCCAGCGCGTCCGGGATGCTTACCAAGAGGCACTGGACAACCCAGCAGAGGAGAATGTATTCAAGCAGCTCCGTCTGAATATGTGGGTGTCCTCTCTGACCCGATTTATCCCGGAACACATCTATGACCTCGGCAACCAGCCAATCGATATGGAAGCCCTCAAAGGCCGTGACTGTTACGGTGGACTGGACTTGTCCAGCACCGGTGACATCACGGCTTTTGTGCTGATGTTCCCGCCCAGAACCCCGGAGGAAAAGTACATCATGCTGCCGTTCTTCTGGATTCCGGAGGATACGATTCCCCAGCGTGTGCGCAGGGCATCTGTGCCCTATGACATTTGGTTCCAGCAGGGCTACCTGATGGCGACCGAGGGCAATGTCATCCATTACGGGTTCATCGAAAAAGTCATCGAAGAACTGGGCAAGACTTATCATATTTTGGAAATCGCCTTTGACCGATGGGGAGCGGTGCAGATGACCCAGAACCTAGAGGGGATGGGCTTTACCGTTGTGCCTTTCGGACAAGGGTTTAAGGATATGAGTCCACCCACCAAGGAGTTCTATAAGCTCCTGATGGAAGGACGTATCGTTCACGGCGGCAACCCCATCATGGCATGGATGGCCGGCAATGTGGTCGTAGACACCGATCCGGCCGGCAATATCAAGCCTACCAAGGCAAAGTCACCGGAGAAAATTGACGGTATCGTCGCTGCGATCATGGCACTGGACCGCTGCATCCGAAATGAAGGACAGCAGCAGGGCAGCATCTACGATGAACGTGACATGATCGTTTTTTGATACACAAATCATGGAGGATAAGAAGATGAAGTATCTGATGAGTGCAGACTGGTGGCGCGCAGCAAGTATCCGCGCCGCAAAGACCATGTTCCAGACCGGTGCAGCACTGGTCGTGACCCAGATGCCCAGCGGCACGGTGAACTGGATGGCGGTAGGCAGCGCAGCGATCGTGGCTGGCGTGGCATCTCTCGGCACCAGCCTGGCCGGTCTGCCGGAGCTGGAGAAAGAATAAAAGACAAAAAGAAAAAGAGCCCGACGCATCAGGCTCTTTCAAGGTGTTGTCCGAAGACGACCACCGCAATTCATAGCTATACTATACCACAAGAAAAGAAATTATGCAAGAGAATCTTACGAATTGGAAATGAAATTTTGCAGCTGGCGCAGATGTGGACGTTGCTGAGTGCCTAGAATTTGATTGCAGACATTTGCCGGGAGTTGTGTGCGCAATTCATCGGTCAAGGCAATATACGCATTCAAAAATTGCTTGCAGGATGTTTTGGTTTCACCCATTTTTCTGAGAACGTAGGTTAGGAGTATGACGTATGAATAAATATATTTGAAATCCAGATTTGAAATGCCTATTTCGGTTTCTAAAAGTGCAACAAGACGCTGATTGATCTCACCAGTTTGGAACCGCGTGTCGAAAATAGTGTTGTTGTGAGCAACAGCATTACGGAGGTCTTTGATTGAATAAATAATGAACTCTGTAATTCTTCCATCAGCGTCAAGTTGACTGGGCAGGTGAAGTATTGCAGAAGTACTCTTTTTGACATTCGCGTTTGCACACGCAAAGAAAGTTCCGAATTCACCTAGTGCTAGGGATTCAAAAGCCGCCCAAATAGGTATGGACCGGTCGGTGTCAAAAAAATGATTGACGGTTTGCTTTTTGTTTCCATAATCACGAAGCAAAGCACTATTGATTTTGCTACGAAGCGACATGCGTTTTGCGTATTCCTGATGATAGTTTCTGCTACCTGGAGTGAAGGAACGGTAGTTTGTGATTGATTTACCGAAGATTGTGTCGATGTTCTCAGAATGAGAATCCTTAAGTGTGGCTTCAATCACATAGCTCTTTAATGCAGTTTCGATAAACATGACCTTAGGGTAAAACAACGCTTTCAACTTCATATCGAAATTGTTTAAAGCAGAGACTTCATCAAACGAAGAAAAAGCAATCCTTTGGTTCGGGGTTCGGATAAACCGATAGCCTTTAAAACCATGATAGTAGCCCATGTTGCGCAATGACTGGGACTGATTGCTTTTGACAGCAATATGATGTTTGGAACGCAGATATCGCATCAACTGATTTATCGTCAGCATGGAAAAACCTCCGTAAGCAACAGTATAGACTATATTATACCACTTGTTGGAACACAAGGAAAGAAAAAATGAAAGGATTTGCTGAAAAATGACATTCTGGGAATGGCTAGGTTTTGAAAACCCAAGGGACTCCCCAAAAACAGAATCACCACCCAAACAAGGTCTGCCAGAGGTCACGGACAATGTCCGCGATTCCGGGCAGACCTTTGTGTTTGGCAGATCCAATGCCGGGGAACAGGTGGATGAAAAGGCGGCTATGCAGATCCCGACCGTGTATGCCTGTGTCCGACTGCTGGCAGAATCCATTGCGGCATTGCCTCTGCATCTGTACCGGGTAACGGACGAGAACGGCAACAAGGAAAAGGCAAGGGATCATCCGCTGTACAAGATTCTGTACAGACAGCCCAACCCGGAAATGACGTCCTTTGTGTTCTGGGAGACCCTGATGACCCATCTGCTTCTTTGGGGCAACGCCTACGCACAGATCGTCCGGGACGGAAAGAATACAGTACTGGGTCTGTATCCGCTTTTGCCGGAAAACGTCGAGGTGGACCGTGACGAAAGCGGAGAACTCTATTATATCTACCACGCATACACGGACGAAGTTCCGGGAGAGCAGAACAAGGATATCTACTTTCGTCGCGACGAGATCTTTCATGTGCCGGGACTGGGTTTTAATGGTTTGATCGGCTTTTCTCCGATCGCCATGATGAAGAACAGCCTCGGCACTTCCATTGCGGTGGATCGATACGGTTCATCCTTCTTTAAGAACGGCGCACAGCCCAGCGGTGTGCTGGAACATCCCGGGGTCATCAAGGACCCGAACCGTGTCCGGGATAACTGGGAAGCGGCATACGGTGGCGCAGCCAATGCCCATCGTGTGGCGGTGCTCGAAGAAGGAATGACCTACAAGCCCATCTCCCTTCCGCCGGAGGACAGCCAGTTTCTGGAAACAAAGCAGTTCTCTGTGACGGAAATCTGCCGTATCTTCCGTGTGCCTCCGCATCTCGTGGCGGATCTTTCCAGAGCGACCTTCTCCAACATTGAATACCAGTCTCTGAATTTCGTGATGCATTCCTTGACTCCGTGGATCGTCCGCATCGAGCAGGGAATCATCAAGGATCTGCTGCTGGAGGAAGAACAGGATACCTATTTCCCAAAATTCAATGTGGATGGTCTGCTCCGAGGCGATTACCAGAGCCGGATGAACGGCTACGCCACAGGCATCAGCAATGGTTTTTTGTCTCCCAACGATATCCATCGTCTGGAAAACATGGACCTGATCCCGGCTGACCAGGGCGGTGACGACTACTACCTGAACGGCGGTTATGTGAAGTTGAAGGACGCAGGACTGGCGCAGCAGAACAAGGCAACCGCTGCCCAGCAGAATCAGCCTCAGCAGACACATCCGGAGGAAGAAACCCCTGACAGCGAAAACCGGCAGAGTGAGAGTACGCCAAAACGACAGAAAGAGAGGAGAGCAAGATGAAAAAGTTCTGGAACTGGATCAAGGACAGTGACGAGACCAGAACCCTCCGGCTGGAAGGCCCCATCGATGAAGAATCCTTCTGGGGAGATGAGATCACTCCGCAGATGTTCCGGGATGAGCTGAATGCCGGTGAGGGTGATGTGACCGTCTGGATCAACAGTCCGGGCGGCAATGTGTTTGCTGCCGCCGAAATCTATACCATGCTCAAGGACTACAAGGGCAGCATCACGGTCAAGATCGATGCGATTGCTGCATCTGCGGCATCCGTTGTGGCGATGGCCGGCGATGTTGTTCAGATGAGTCCTGTTGCCATGCTGATGATCCATGACCCCAGCACCGTTGCGATGGGCAATACCAAGGATATGGAAAAGGCTATCGAAGTGCTGAACGAGGTCAAGGAAAGCATCATCAATGCCTACGCATCCAAAAGTGGCCTGTCCCATGCCCGAATCGCAAACCTCATGTCCAATGAAACGTGGATGAATGCGAAGAAAGCCGTGGAATTGGGCTTTGCGGATGAGGTGCTCTTTGAAGCAAAGCAGAAAGCATCCGAAGAACCGGAACAGACTTCCGATGAGGAGCCGGGCGAGGGCGAAGAAAAGCAGTCGATCCAGAAGGATGCGGCAGGGCACCTTTTCTCCAGCCGTCAGATGGATCTAATCGTCCTGAATCGTCTGGGAGTCAAGCCTGACACCCCTGCGGCTCAAACGGAGCCGCCCAGTGATCCCCCTGCGGAAGCCGGTCCTGTCCTTGACATGGACGGCAAAACGGAGGAAGGGGATTACTCCTACAACGTCCTGATGAAACAGCTGGAGTGCATGAAATGATGCGCCCCGGCTTTTTTCATGCCGAAAACACGAAATTCATGGAGGTATACGACTATGAGTAAGATTCTGGAACTGCGCACCAAGCGCAATACCCTCTGGGAACAGACCAAGGATTTCCTAGAAAAGAACCGCGGCGATAACGGTCTGGTCAAGGCCGAGGCTGTGGAGCAGTACAACAAGATGGCACAGGAGGTCAAGGACCTGAGTGCTGAGATCGAGCGGCTGGAACAGCAGGCACAGATCGAGGCACAGCTGTCTGCGCCCACTTCTAACCCCGTCCATGCCGATCCCAAGAACGGCAGCAAGAAGGATGTGAGGCCGACTGCTACTGCCGAGTACGCCGAGAACTTCTGGAACATGATCCGCAACCGTGGTCATTACGGTGAGGTCCGCAATGCCCTGTCTGTGGGCGAGGACACCGAGGGCGGCTTTACCGTTCCCGATGAGTTTGAGAAGAAGCTGGTGGAAGCACTGGAAGAGAACAACATCTTCCGCGGCATGGCGACTGTCATCCGTACCAGCTCCGGCACCCGCAAGATCCCTATCGCAGAGGATACCGGCGAGGCAAGCTGGATCGATGAGGGCGAGGAGATCCCCGAAAGCGATGCGACCTTCGGTCAGACCATGCTGTCCGCTTACAAGCTGGGCACCATGATCAAGATCTCCAACGAGCTGCTGAACGATTCTGCCTTCGACCTCGCCACCTATATTGCGCGCCGGTTCGGTGTGCGTATGGGCAATGCGGAGGAGCGTGCCTTCATCACTGGTGACGGTGTTGGTAAGCCTCTGGGGCTGCTGGCTGAGACCGGCGGTGCAAAGGTCGGCGTTAAGGCTGCCAAGCAGGATGCTGTCACCTTTGATGAGATCTTCAAGCTGTACTACGCACTGAAGGCTCCTTACCGCAAGAAGGCGCAGTTCCTCTGCAACGAGGCACTGGTGCTGCAGCTGATGACCATCAAGGACAACAACGGCAACTATATCTGGAAGCCGGGTCTGGAGATCGGCAAGCCCGATACCCTGCTGAACCGTCCCCTGAAGACCTCCGCCTTTATGCCGGAGATCAAGGGCGGCAACAAGGTCATGGCTTTTGGTGACTACAGCTACTACTGGGTGGCTGACCGCCAGAACCGCACCTTCCGTCGTCTGAACGAGCTGTATGCCCGCACGGATCAGGTCGGCTTCCTGACCACTCAGCGTGTCGATGGCAAGCTGATCCTGCCTGAGTCTGTGCAGCTTCTCCAGATGGCTGCCGGCGGCTGATAAGAGAGGGGGATGACCGATCATGGCACTGATCCCGCTTTTTGAAGCGAAGACCTATCTGCGCGTGGACAGCGGGGATGAAGATGCCCTGATCGGTATCCTGCTTTCCTCGGCCGAGCAGATGTGCAAGGATGTGGGCCGGCTTTCAGATGACCAGTGGGAGGCAGTCAATGCCGCTGACCGGGATGCCGAGAACGGGGTCACACCGACGAGGGAGCTGGAAGCCCTCCGCAGCACTTGCCGTGTGGCAATTCTGTATGCACTGGGCTATTTGTACGAGCACCGGGACGAAGCGGACCATAAGCAGTTGATGCTGACGCTTCGTTCCATTCTGTTCGCTGTGAGGGAGGGGGTGTTCTGATGATCGATAAGCTGAACGAGAGGATCACGATCCAGCAAAGTAAGCACATGACCGATAAGGTCGGAAATCATCGGAACGCATGGGTGGATTATTACACCTGCTTCGCCTACGCTTCGACCTTTGAGGCGCAGGAGGATGAAGGTGAAGTCACGGCCGAACAGAAAAGCGTTGTGTTCACAGTACGTTGGTGTAGCGAGGTCAATAAGCTGACCTCCACCGGTTTCCGGGTCCTGTTCCGTGGGGAGCTTTACGACATCACGTCCGTGGACCCGATGAACTATGGTAAAAAGACCATCAAGCTGCATTGTCGGCTGGAACGGAGGCAGAAATGAGCAAGACCGTGAGTATCGACGGAATGGCAGAAGCCATCAACGAGGGCTTGCAGGAATATGCGAAGCTGGCATCCTCCGAGGTCAAACGAGCGGTTCGGAAATCGGCAAAGACGGTCAAGGAGGAAATCGAGGCCGGCGCGCCATCCCGGACCGGTCGGTATAAGTCGAGCTGGGTGGCGACCAAGCAGGAGGAATCCAGTCAGAGCCTTCAGATGGTCGTCCATTCCAAAGACCGATACCAGCTGACGCATCTTTTGGAAAAGGGCCACGCTAAGCGCGGCGGTGGGCGTGTGGCGGCAAGACCGCACATTGCTCCTGCCGAGCAGGAGGGGGTCGAGCTGCTCCAAAGCCTCATCGAGAAAGCACTGAAGTAGGAGGATGCCATGACCCACGCAGAAGTCAAAGCGATGGTGGAAGAAATGGGGCTGCCCTATGCGTATGACCATTTTGCAGAAGGGGAAAGCCCTGATCCGCCATTTATCTGTTTTCTGTATCCGAAAGCCGCAAATTTTAGTGCGGACGGCATCGTGTACCACCACTTCAATCGGCTGGACATTGAGGTGTACACCGATTACAAAGATCCGGATACGGAGGCAGCAATCGAAGAAGTCCTGACCGCCCACGAGCTTTTCTATGAAAAGAGCGAGGCTTGGATCGAGACGGAAAAGATGTATGAAGTCCTGTATGAGCTGACCGTCTGAGTCAGCCGCAGGGCTTTTTTCACGAGAGGAGAAAGCAATGGGTAAGAAAAGCAACAAGGTCAAGTACGGCCTGAAAAACTGCCATTACGCCAAGGCAACCTTTGACGAGGACGGCGGCGTTACCTACGATACCCCGGTACGCATCCCTGGTGCGGTCAGTCTGTCCCTGGATGCCAATGGTGATATTGAGCCGTTCTATGCGGACAATATCGCCTACTATGTCGTGAATAACAACTCCGGCTATGAGGGTGATCTGGAAATCGCCCTGATTCCGGAGTCCTTCCTCACGGATATCATGCACGAGGAACTGGATGGCAACGGCGTTCTGGCGGAAAACGCCAACGCAGAACTGGAGCATTTCGCGTTCCTGTTCGAGTTCGATGGCGACCAGCGGCATATCCGCCACGTTATGTACAACTGTGTGGCAAGCCGTCCGTCCATCGAAGGTGATACCAACGAGGACAGCAAGGAGGTCAAGACCGACACCCTGACCTTGCAGGCAACGCCGCTGGCAAACGGTTATGTCAAGGCCAAGACCGGCACCAACACCAGCGACGATGTCTACAACAAGTGGTACGAGAAGGTCTATGAGCCGCAGGCAGAGGCCTCCAGTGTGGTGACTGAGGAGACTGATCCTCAGGGCTGATAAACCGAGGCAGGGCTTCGGCTCTGCTTCCTACATTATTGTATAAGGAGATTTTCAATATGAAAAAGCATCGTGTATTTTCCCTGTTCACTGTCATCTTCGTGGCCTTCCTGCTGTTCCAGTCGGTGACCATCGTGCCAACCGGCTACACGGGCGTGAAGACCAGCTTCGGCCAGATTCAGGAGGCCACCATCCAGAGCGGCAAGCTCAACTTCACCATTCCGTTTGTCCAGAGCATCCATACCGTGTCCAACAAGCAGCAGGACAAGCACATCGAGGCACAGATCTGGGGCGAAGCCTCCGACAAGACTCCTGTGTATGCCGCAGATGTAATCGTGACCTATCAGGTGCTCCCGGAAAAGAGTGCATGGCTGTATGCCAATGTATCCGACACCAAGAATCTGGTCGGTGACGAGTTGGTGGCATCTGCCATCAAGTCCGCCATGGCCGAGCTTGGCCCCAATGAGGTCACCAACCGCACCAAGATCGAGCCGCTGGCACAGCAGAAGCTGGCAGAGTCCCTGAACCAGAAGTATGGCGAGGGTGCTGTGTTCATCAATAAGGTGGTCATCAACAACATGGATTTTGAAGAGGCGTATAACACTGCCATCCAGCAGAAGTCCATTGCCCAGCAAAACGCCGACAAGCAGAAGATCGAGAACGAAGCCGCCATTGCCAAGGCTGAGGCCGACAAGCAAGTGGCGATCACCAATGCCGAGGCGGAGGCACAGAAGACCTCCATTGCCGCAGATGCTCAGGCTGAAGCCAACCGCAAGATTGCAGAAAGCCTGTCTGATACCCTGATCGAGTACCAGAAGATTCAGAAGTGGGATGGCAAGCTGCCCACCGTCAGCGGCAGCAATGCACTGGTCAGCATCGACCCGGCAGAGTAAGCAAGTACACAAACCGAGGGCGGGGCGGAGGCTCTGCCCTTTCTACATGAAATGGAGGATAAAGACTATGGCAGTTACAAAGAAAATCGAGATCGATGGTCAGATGGTGGAGTTCCGTGCCAGCGCAGCCGTGCCGAGGCTGTATCGCATTAAGTTCGGCCGGGATATCTACAAAGACCTGCGTTCTCTGGAAAAGAGCGTGGGGGATAACGATGAGGAAAGCTCCAGCCTTGACCTGTTTAGTCTGGAGATGTTCGAGAATATCGCCTATATTATGGCAAAGCACGCCCATCCTGATCAGGTGCCGGACACCCCGGATGAGTGGCTGGAGAACTTCAACACCTTCTCCATATACCAGATTCTGCCCCAGCTCATCGAACTGTGGGGTCTGAACGTCCAGACGGAGGTGGAAGCAAGAAAAAACCTCGCAAAAGTGAGCGGGTAATGACCACCCCACTCTTCATGCTGCGCTGTGTGCAGCTCGGTATCAGCATCGCCGACCTCGACTTGCTGACCATCGGGTTGGTCAATGACATGTTCACAGAGCGGCAGAACGATGAGTATCCGTATCAGGAGCTGGCATCGCAGGCAGACTTTGACCGGTTCTGACCAAACTTTCGTGCTTATATTGATTGCAAAATAAGCACGAAAGTCTGCGAGGATAAAGAAAAATCCCCCAGCCGTGCACAGCTGGGGGAGAAAGAAGGTGGCCCGGAGGTCATCTTCCCGGTCTCAGACCTCGCAAGGTTACCGAAACCTGATCACTATTGAATTATAGCTGATTGGGTGAAGATAGTCAACCGAGTATATCGTGTTTACGAACCCTCTTCTGGGCAAGTTCATAAACTTCTTCATCTGCACGAACTCCGATGACAATTATCATCATGGATGTTTCAGTACGACGAAGCTGGTAAACAATGCGCAGACCAGCGGAGCGAAGTTTGATTTTCATTAAACCTGCAAGGCTGGTGCTGCTATGATTGCCGAGAGGTTTTCCGTAGCCATTCTCATCGACAGGAAGAGGATTTTGCTGAACTTTCTTGATTGCTTTTAGAACAAGATTGCGCTGACTTCCATCTAAACCTTTGAGGTCTTTTTCCGCTTCTGGGAGGTATTCGACTTTCCAACTCATTCGATTTCTACCTCGTCAAAACCGGCGAGGTCGTCTTCAGTGACACCGAGCCGACGGTTCATTTCCTCTTCGGAAATCAAGGTAGAAGGGTCAAAGTGCGCCATACGTTCAGAGGCGACCGCCAAAAGGCGAGCGTCATTCAGTTCGTCCATCAGGCGGACATACTCGTCAGGAGAGATAAGGACACACTCCGCAGTGTTGTTCTTCATGACAACCTTTGCACCACACTGCTTAACCTCATCAAAAATCTTGCCGGCAAGCCCTCGATTAAACTGGGTGATAGGAACGGTATTGGTGATTGCACTCATAACAGATGCCATAATTGTCAACTCCTTTCTTCACTTGCATTATAGCACGGGTTTGCAAAAACGTCAACAAGAACATCGACTTATTTGTTTACAAATATATTGTATGCAAGTTGGTCGGATTTGATACTGACTATAATATTTCTTTGGCCTATTCGCCTTGTGCGGATGGGCCTTTACTTATGCCCCGAAGGAGGTGGTTATCCGCATGGCATCCAGAATCGCAGGCATTACCGTTGAGATTGGCGGCGACACTACAAAATTATCCAAGGCACTGGAAAGCGTCAACAAAACCATCAAAACAACGCAGTCTGAGTTGAAGGATGTCAACAAGCTCCTGAAACTGGACCCCTCCAATACCGAGACGGTCACCCAAAAGCAGAGAATGCTGAAGGATGCCATCGAAGCCACCAAGGAGAAGCTCACCACCTTAAAGACGGCGGCAGAGCAGGCCAACCAGCAGCTTGCGGACGGTAAGATCACGCAGGAGCAATACGATGCGCTCCAGCGTGAGATCGTGGAGACGGAGCAGAACCTTAAATCCCTGCAGGAACAGGCGGCGGTCACCAATGTGACCCTTGCCAAGATCGATGCGGTGGGAGAAAAGCTCCAGACGGTTGGCTCTCAGGTCGAAAGTGTGGGTAAAAAGTTCCTGCCGGTTACGGCGGCAGTTACTGGCTTAGGCACAGCGGCGGTAAAGACCGCAGCAGACTTCGACCAGGAAATGAGCAAGGTCTCTGCTATTTCCGGTGCAACAGGGGATGACTTTGACCAGCTCCGTGCCAAAGCCCGCGAGATGGGTGCCAAGACCAAGTTCTCTGCCTCCGAAGCCGCCTCCGCTATGGAATATATGGCGATGGCCGGCTGGAAGACCGGGGATATGCTGGATGGCATCGAAGGTATCATGAACCTTGCTGCTGCATCCGGTGAGGACTTGGCGACTACCTCTGATATCGTCACGGATGCGCTGACTGCCTTTGGTTTGTCGGCCGCGGATTCTGGACACTTTGCGGACATTCTTGCTGCGGCATCGTCCAATGCAAACACCAACGTCAGCATGATGGGCGAGACCTTCAAGTACTGTGCGCCTATCGCCGGTGCGCTGGGTTTCAGTGCAGAGGATACGGCGGAAGCTATCGGCCTCATGGCAAACAGCGGTATCAAGGCATCACAGGCAGGTACTTCGCTGCGTTCCATCATGAACAACCTTGCCGGTGAAGTGACCTTTGCAGGCAAGAACATCGGAGAGGTCACGATTGCCACCAGCAATGCGGACGGCAGTATGAGAAGCCTGAACGATATCCTTGTGGACTGCCGTGTGGCTTTCTCCGGTCTGACCGAATCTGAAAAGGCAGCCAATGCCGAATCGCTGGTCGGCAAGAACGCTATGTCCGGTTTCCTTGCTCTGATGAATGCCGGCGAAGGTGACATCGACAAGCTCCGTGGTGCCATTGAGAACTGTGACGGTTCTGCGGAGAGCATGGCAGAGACCATGCAGGATAACCTCAACGGCCAGCTTACCATTCTGAAATCTCAGTTGGAGGAGCTGGCTATTTCCTTTGGCGACCTCTTGATGCCCACCATCCGCAAGATCGTGTCGGCGGTGCAGGCATTCGTGGACAAGCTCAACAGTATGGACGACAGCACCAGAGAGACCATCCTCAAGGTGGCGGCTCTGGCTGCGGCCATTGGACCGCTGCTTATCGTGCTGGGTAAAACCATATCGACAGCGGGCACAGCATTAAAGGGCTTCAGTTCGCTGGCTAAGGGCATCCGGCTGCTCTCCACCCGTGTGGGCAGCGCAAGCGGACTGTTCGGGAAGCTGGGCGCAGCTCTCGGCGGCATTTCGGCTCCCGTCATGGCAGTGGTTGCCGTGATCGGTACGCTGGTGGCTGCATTCATGCACCTCTGGAATACCAATGAAGAGTTCCGTACAGCTATTACTAACATCTGGAATGGCATCGTCGAAAAAGTGCGCGGCTTCTGCGACCAGCTGACCCAGCGGCTCAATGCCCTCGGCTTTGATTTCAAGGATATCGTAGAGGTGCTGAAAGCTGTCTGGGACGGCTTCTGTCAGGTTTTGGCTCCTGTGTTTGAGGGTGCCTTTCAGGTTGTATCCACGGTACTGGGAACAGTCCTTGACACGCTGATTGGTCTGTTCGATGTGTTCTCTAATCTATTCCAGGGAAACTGGAGTGGAGCGTGGGAGGAAGTCAAAGGAGTCTTCTCCGGAATTTGGGAAGGAATTAAGTCCATCTTCTCCACGGTGCTGGACACCTTGAAGGCTGTAGCAGATGTGTTCCTCGGCTGGTTCGGTACGGACTGGAGTTCGGTCTGGGAGAGCATCAAGGGATTCTTTGAGGGAATCTGGACAGGAATCAGCGATTTCTTCTCCGGCATCCTGACAGGCATCCAGACCACAGCATCTACCGTCTGGAATGGGATCTCGGATTTCTTTACCGGGGTCTGGACAGGAATCAAGGATTTCTTCGAGGGTATCTGGAACGGCATCGTCTCGTTCTTCACAGGGAAAACCGGGGAGATGGACGAGAACGCACAGTCCACCTTCAGCGGGATCTCTGATTTCCTCGGCGGTATCCTGACCGGCTTGCAGACTGTGTTCTCTACGGTCTGGGAGGCAATCTCCGGCGTGGTCAGCGGCGTTATGGATGCAATCTCGGCGGTCATTTCGACAGTCATGAGCGTCATCTCCAGCGACTGGTCTACGGCTTGGGAAAATATCAAGTCGGCGGCATCGACTGTGTGGGAGGGCATTTCAGGTGTCATTTCCGGCGCGTGGGAGGGAATCTCCTCTTTTGTGTCCGGCGCAGTCACCACGCTCGGCTCTGGGCTCGCGACCGCATGGGACGGAATCCAGTCCACTGCCTCGTCTGCATGGGATGGCATCAAGGGTGCGATTTCTACAGCTTGGGATGGTATCCAGTCGGGTGTGACCTCTGCGGTCGATACGGTGGCAACCGGGCTGTCCGGGGCATGGGAAGGCATCCAGTCTACGGCAAGCACTGCGTGGGAGGGTATCAAGTCTGGCATTTCCAGCGCATGGGAAGGAATCTCCGGATTTTTTGGTGGTATCTGGGATGCCATCACCGGCAAGACCAGTGACTCTACCACCCAGATGAAAACGGATACCTCTAACGCATGGTCCGGCGTGGAGACAGAAGCCCAGACCGCATGGTCGGGTGTATCGGATTCCGTATCAACTGCCTGCACTGGCATGGCACAGTCTGTGACGAGTCAGATCGACAGCATCAAGGCATCCATGTCGGCGGCATGGTCCGGCATCGCTTCGGATACCACTACGGCATGGAATGCGGTCAAGACCAACCTCGCAACTGCATGGACCGGCATCACGACTTCCGTGACAACCAGCCTGAACAGCGTGAAAACCGCTGTCACCAATGGCTGGACGCAACTCCACACCCTTACAATATCCAGCTGGTCCGGCATCCAGTCGAGCCTGACGGCAAGCTGGAATTCCATCAAATCCGCAAGCACAACTGCGGTCAGTGCAGTCAAAACGGTTGTCACCAATGGCTGGACTAACCTGCGCACGTTGACAACATCCAGTTGGAGTTCCATCCAGACGGCACTGAACACAAGCTGGAACAGCATCAAGAGCGCAACGACAGCCTCGGTCAACGCAGTGAAAACTTCCGTCACGACCGGGTGGACGAATCTGCGCAGTTTGACAACGTCCAGTTGGAATTCCATCCAGACCGTGCTGAATACGAGCTGGAACAGCATCAAGAGTGCAACCACCAGCTCAGTCAATGTGGTCAAGAGTTCCGTCACGGCGGGGTGGAACAACCTCCGCAGCCTGACCAGCAACAGTTGGTCGAGCATCCAGTCGGTACTCAGTTCCAGCTGGAACACCATCCGCAGCACGGCATCTTCGGCTGTGAACGCAGTGAAGTCCACGGTTTCTTCGGGTTGGAACGGCGTGAAGTCCACGACCAGCTCTACTTTCTCCAGTGTGCAGTCGGCGGTGTCCGGTGCCATGTCCAATCTGCGCTCCACGGTCTCTTCCGGTGTGTCCAGCATCAAGAGCAGCTTCAACTCTCTCAGCTCCATTGCTTCTTCGGCATACAGCTGGGGCAGTGACATCTGCTCCCAGATGGCGGCCGGTGTTCGTGCGGCGGCAGGCTCGGTCGTCCGGGCCGCAGAGAACGTGGCAAGCAAAGTCAGAAGTCTGCTGCACTTCTCTGTGCCTGACACTGGCCCTCTGTCTGATGCGGACAAGTATATGCCTGACTTCATGAAGCTGCTGGCAAGCGGCATCAAGAAGAATCAGGACAAGGTCGTCAAGGCCGTCAAGACATTGTCTGGCTCCATGAAGACCAACCTGAACACGCCCGTGGGAGACATGGGCGACAAGGTGAAGTCGGTGGTGAGTGGCTTTGCCTCTACGATCACCGGCAGCACAAGTAGAGTTCGGTCGGCTGCAAGCGGGCTGGCATCCGGCATCCGAACTGGGCTTATGAATGGTCTGGACGGCATGACCAGCGAGTTTAAGTCTGTCTGGAGCGACCTTGAAAAGATCGCCAAAACATCGGTCAGCAGCATGAGCGATGAAGTAAAGCAGGGGTTCTCCGACATGAAGACCTCCATCGGAGACTTGAGCGACCAGACCAGTTCTCTGGGCAACGCGATCCGCAGCCTCGGTGACACCTTCAACTCGGATTTCCTGAAAGGTCTGGGTGAAGGCATCAGCAAGGTGGGCGATACGGTCAGTACTGTCACCGGAATCGTGGACAAGCTCGGCTCCATGAAGAGTACCCTCGGCAGCTTGGGCGAGACGCTCACGAACCTCGGCAATGCACTGGGCACGGATGGCGGCGGTGGTCTGCTGACAAAGATGGGGAGTTTCCTGTCGAAAATCGGCAACGCCGATGGCGGACAGATCGTCTCGAACTTCGGCAATCTGATCTCCGGGCTGACCTCCAAGATGGGTGGTCTGGGACAAGGTGTCACCGGTGTCATCTCGAAGCTGGGCAGCCTTGGCAGCAGCGGAACCGGCATCTTGTCGAACCTCGGCAGCGTTGCGACTGGTGTTCTCTCCAAGCTCGGCGGTGTTGGCAGCAGCCTGTCCGGGCTGCTCTCCGGTGTGGGCTCCACGCTGGGCGGCATCGCTGGCTCAGCTGGTTCTGCGATTGCGGGGCTGTTCGGTTCTGTTGGCACAACGGTGTCTGGTCTTGCAGCCGGTGCAGGCAGTGCATTGGCTGGTATCGCTTCTTCGGCTGGCGGTGTGCTTGCCTCGGCAGGTACAGCACTGGCTGGTCTTGCTGGCCCTGCTGGTATTGCGGTGGCCGCAGTCGGCGGTGTCGGCCTTGGGCTGACCGCTCTCTGGAAGAACTGCGATGGTTTCCGGGAGGGCGTGACCAACATCTGGAATAAGGTCACTTCTGTGTTCTCCAATGGTGTGACTGCCATTAAGAATGGCATCTCCAATGCGGCGTCTGCCATCGGCAACGTGGCATCCTCCATCTGGAGCGGCGTCAAGAACGTGGCTTCCTCGGCGGTGAACTGGGGCAAGGATGTGGTCAGTGGTATCGCTGGAGGCATCAAGAAAGGCGTGTCGTGGGTCGGCAATGCCGCCAAGAGCGTGGCAAACGGCATCCGCAGTTTCCTGCACTTCTCGGTGCCGGACGAAGGACCGCTGGCAGATGCCGACACCTATATGCCTGACTTCATGAAGCTGCTGACTGGCGGCATCAAGGCCAGCGAGGGCGGTCTGCTGAAGCAGATCCGATCTATGGCTTCCAAGGTTCAGCAGGGGGTGGCGGGAATCTGCTCCTTCAGCCTGCCGGAGATCAATATTCCCCGGCTGAACACAAGCGGTTGGAATCTTCCGCAGGTTGCTCTGGCCGGCGGCGGAACGACGAAGAACACGAATCTGGGTGGTATTCACATCACAGTGAACGGCTACAACGCCCGGAACGATAACGAACTGGCACAGATCGTGGCTGACAAGATCAATGAGATGATCGACCAGGACGATTCGGTTTACAAGTAAGAAGGTGATGCGTATGGGCTATTTGCCTGAGAAAAAGACAGTATCCCAGTTTGATTTGAAGGGCAGGTTTGCACGGCAGTATCTGTCCTTTGCCGGGAAGTCCAGCAAGGACTTCCTTTTATATTTGTCTGGACCCAGTGTGTACGATTCTCCGGCAGCGGATGTAGAAAGCACATCGGTCCCCGGCAGAAACGGAGACATCATCAGCGAGAATGCAAGGGCAGGTCGGCGGCGGTATCAGAATGTGGATATCAAGTATGAAGCGTTCTTCTTTAACGGTCTGCCCGCTAAGACCGCCGCGGTCAAGTCGTGGCTGCTGTCTCCGGTCGGCTACCAGAAATTGCAGGATACCTATGACCCGGATTTCTTCCGGATGGCAGTTTGCACCGAAGCGATGGAGTTCGATGTAACGGCGCAGAAAGCCGCCAGGATGGATCTGGTGTTCAATTGCAAGCCCCAGCGGTGGAGCGTGGAAGGACAGAGGACTGTGCGGCTGGAAAGCCGGAGCAACCTCATGAACCCCTTCGCATTCCCGACACAGCCCATCTTCAAGGTCTACGGAGATTCGGGCGGTGTGCTGTATGTGGGCGATGAATCTATTACCATCCACAGCATCAAGGATTATGTCCTGCTGAACTGTGAGACACACAATGCCTACAATGCGGGCGGCTTCTGCAATGAGACCATCCTCTCGGACGACTTCCCGGAACTGCCGGCTGGAAAGACACAGATCGCATGGACGGGCGGTATCACAGCGGTGGAGGTGACTCCGCGCTGGTGGACGTTGTGAGGAAGGAGGTGGAACGGGATGATCCCTTGCCTGTATGCATCCACGGAGGTAAAGTTCGACCACAACGGCATCGGCAAGCTGGCAGATGCACAGTCCTGCATCGTGACGGAAAAACGAAACGGCAGCTTTGAGCTGGAGATGGTATACCCGGCAGATGGTATCCATGCGGAGCAGTTGGAAGAAGGGAACATCATCCTTGCAAAGCCATCCGACACAGGCAGATCGCAGCCGTTTCGTATCTACAAAATCGCAACGCCGATTGACGGCAAGCTGACTGTCAAGGCAAGGCACATCTCGTATCAGCTAAACTTCATTACTGTCTCTCCCTTTGCTACGACCGGCTGCATCGGTGCGCTGGCAGGACTGGAAAGTCACGCGGCATCCGAGTGCCCTTTTGGGGTCTGGACGGATATCTCCTCCAGCGCCTCTTTTCGGCTCTCGGTGCCGTCCTCTTTTCGGAACTGCCTCGGCGGTATCGACGGCTCGGTGCTGGACACCTTTGGCGGAGAGTACGAGTGGGATCGATACACGGTCAAGCTCCATCATCACCGGGGCGTAGACCACGGCGTGCATATCGTTTACGGCAAAAACCTCATCGACTTCAAGATGGAGAAGAACATTGAGAGCGTCATCACGGGTGTACATCCGTACTGGCAGAATTCCGAAACCGGCGAGGTGACGGAGCTGCCGGAGAAGGTGGTACTGGTGGAGAAGCGGTCAGTTCCGTACCAGAAGATCACGGTGCTGGATTGCACCAGCGGTTTTCAAGATAAGCCTACCGATGAAATGCTTCGCTCCTTTGCGCAGGACTATTTGAAGAATACGAGCCTGACCGAGCCGCAGGTGGATATCGACATCGACTTCATCCAGCTCTGGAATACTCCGGACTACGAGGATGTGGTGGAAGCGGAGCAGGTGAGTCTGTGCGATACCGTCCATGTATTCATCTCCAAGCTTGGTATCGAGGTCAGCTCCAAGGTGACCGAAACGCAGTACGACTGTCTGCTGGAACGGTACGATGGCATTACGCTGTCGAACTCTACGGTCAGCAGCCGGAACTCGTCTTTGACAACAGCACTGTGCAGCATCCGAAACACAGCCAATGAAGCCTATAACACAGCCCTCCGTGTGGAAACCAGCATGGGTGAGCAGATCGGCGGCATTTCCGTGTCGATGGTCTATGACGGTACCCTGCTGGCCGGTCTGTTCGGCCTGCATTATCAGAACGTGACCGAGGTGAGCGGCGATACCGTGCGGTATGCCTTCAATGCCGGGTCACTGGCAAAGTCTACCTTTGCGTGGAAGAACAGCCTGGATGGGTTTTTCATCTCCACCGATGGCGGTAAGACATGGGGCTACGGCTGGGAGCAGGACGATTCCCCGGTCAAGACGGCGTTGCTGCTGGATAACACCCTGCAGGAGTTGGATGAACGCTATAAGAAAGCCGGAGAACTGACTGAAGAACTGCTCGAACAGTTGGATGAGCGGTATAAGACGGCATCCGCCTTGTCCGAAGAACTCATCAAAAGCCTGGACGCACGATACGGTACGGCAGATAAGCTGTCTGAGGTGCTGCTCACACAGTTGGATGAGCGATATAAGACAGCATCCGTCTTGTCAGAAGAGCTGATTAAAAAGCTGGACGAGCGGTACGGAACAGCAGATAAGCTGTCCGAAACGCTGCTGGCGAAACTGGATGAGCGGTATGCTCCGGCCATCTGTGCGCAGGAGGCAGCACCAAAGAATCCGAAAACAAATGCACTCTGGGTCGATACAACCGCCCTGCGGCTGAAGCTGTGGGACGGAGAAATCTGGCAGACGGTAGGCTATGAGCCGGCACCGCCCGAGCCCGACCCGGATACCCCGACAGAGGGAGGAGGCGAAGAAGATGGCAAACAGGAAGGCGAAAGCAGTGGTACAGACAGCGGAGGAACCGGCGCAGGAAGCACTGGTGACTAAGTCGTTCACAGTGTTTCAGGACGTGGAACTGTCATTCACAGAGAACCTGATCCCGACCCACATCCCGGTCAAGCAGTACGACAACCAAGCCCGAAAAGTGCGGTGCCGGCTATATCAGAATTCTGTGGAGTACAAGGTCAGTAAGGACACCATCGTCAGCTACTCGGCTACTCGGCCGGACGGTGCGGTGTTCCAATATTCCAGCGAGACCCGCCCGAATCTTGTGTTCGTGGATGACGGTGCGGTCATCCTGACGGTCACATCCTTTATGACCGAAGTATACGGCAGGTTCCCGATTGACATCTACCTTCTGTCCGATGAGGGAGATGTGATCGGTTCGTTCAGTCTGGTGCTGACTGTGGCACGTGCCGCAGTCATGAACGGTAAGATCGCCACGCTGACCTATAAACACGCTCTGAATGCAGCCGCCAAGGGCATTCTGGAATTCCTCATCACCGATGACGGATACCTTGTGATGCGCTCGGACGATAAGCTGGGACTGGCGCAGGGGTCTGTGTCCAGCACCATCGATAAAGTGGCGAAGGACATCGAGGAGGGAATGGTCACCTCGTCTATCAATATGGACGGGCATCTGGTGTTTACGACATGGGATGAGCTGGGACTTATCTTTGAGATGGACGATGAGGGGCATCTCATCGTGAGATACAATGAGGCGTAAGCCGGAAAGGAACTAGAATGGGAGAGTTTGTTGGCAAGCGAGTGGTACCGGACCATGTGGGTGTCTGGGACCAGAAAAAAACCTATGAACCCTTGATGATCGTGCTGGACGGCGAGACCGGTGACAGCTATATCAGCCGTAAGGCTGTGCCTATCGGCATTTCTCTGTCGGATGAGAGCTACTGGTCGCTGTGTGCTCATTATTCCGCACAGATGCGGAAGCTGGAACAGGACGTGGACGAAGATGTCCAGCAGATGCACAGTGACGTTACGGCAGTCAAGAATGCCATGAGTCAGGAGTTCAAGGAGACTCATACGGCGATCAGCAATGAACTGGATGATACGCACAAGGCGATCAATCAGGAGCTGTCGGAAACGGAACAGCGTGTCAATGAGAATCTGGAACAGACCAGTTCGGAGTTGACTGGCAAGGTCGAACAGGCCAAGTCCGACCTGAACACCGGCCGGCAGGAACTGAAGGATGCTAAGGATACGCTGAACAAACGGATGGACAGCATTGCCGGGGGAAAGACCTCGGATGCGGAGATTCTGGATGCTCGTGTGGATGCGGACGGCAACACGCATGAGAATCTGGGTGCGCATATCCGCAGCGGTTTCGAGAGCGCACGGGCAGACCAGGAAGAGGCTGTGAACCGCATTGGCCGGATGGCGGCAGTCAGCGATGCCATGCGCACGGCCAATATGGTTCATACGGTGGATTTCTGTGCCAGCAATGTCTCCGGGAAGGTCAAGGCCACGGCAACCTCGCTGGGGCATGGTGACCGAGCCGGGGTGATCATTAACGGTAAGCTCAAAGAAGGCGCGGATGAACGGTCGACCCTGTATTTTTCGGAACCGATGTCGTTCAAGGCTGGCACTCCCTATACGGTTTTCATCGATGAGACTGTACCCAAGGTGGGTTACGGCATCTACTTTTATGAGGTTGACACTGGCACCTGCCTGCAGGTGGGCGGCATCAACCGGGGCTTTACGCCGGCCAATACGGTGATCTCCACTGCTGTCTTTGACAACGGCGGTATGTTCCGCGCAGGCGTTTATTCGACCAACTGCGAGTTTGAAAACCATGAGATTCATCTGTATGTCGTGGAGGGCGAGTACACCCGGAAAGACTTCTACGGTTTGCTGACAGCAGTGGATGTCCCGAATAATGCTGCTGCGATTGCCGCTGTTCGGGATGACGTTCGCAAGAACAATCTCATCGCAATGAAGAACGTTCTTTTGAATGACGAGGCGGGCGAACCCTTCTTTACCTCGATGCCTGTCGGAGTTCTGAACTTCGGTGGGACGGTGCTGAACGGAAGACTGGGTCCGACGGTTGGAACCTATGCAGTCCAGTTTTCCAGCCCGTTCATGCTGGAAAAGGAAAAAGACTACACACTTTTTGTGCTGGATGAGCATAAGGACTTGGATTACTCCGTCTATCTGCTGGATGAGACCACATGGAAGGATATCATGGAGAACGGAACGACCCGTGCATTCAATGTCATCCATAGTCCGTGCGGTGTGATTCCTGCACACAGTACCGGCAAGCATCAGCTCCGAATCTGGGCACAGCAGGATACCATATTTGAGAACCGTGCCGTGCAGGTCTATCTGGTGGAGGGCAGATACACGGAGACTGAGCTGCGCACCTATCTCCCTGCAAAGGAAGCATCCTCAGCCATGAACGGCTTGTCGGAGAATCTGAATGCAGTCAACCGTGTCAGTGATACGCTGCGCCGGAATAATCTGGTCCACACGGTGACCTGTCAGGCTACCGGCTCGGATGGAACGATCTGTGCGACTGCGACCAGTCTTGGCGTTCACTCCGGCACGGTTATCAGCGGCAGCCTTGGCCCGAAGCAGGGGAAGAACACGCTCTATTTTGGTGAGTATATCTGGCTCGACAAGGCTAAAACCTATACCCTCTATCTCCGGGCCGATGAGAAAATGCCTGAATGTTCTGTGTTCTTCTACGGAAGCAGCAAAGACGGCTGCTTGCAGGTGGAAGGCAACAACCAGGGCTTCAGCGTTCACAATATCCTGCCCCAAACCTTTACTCCGGACGAGAGCTGCTATTACCGTCCGGGTGTGTATACCAGCCGTGATCTGGACTTCTCGGACTATGAGATGCACCTGTTCGTTCTGGAAGGTGTCTATACCTACGATTCGATTCGTGGTCAGGTCGAGTTCAATGACCTCAACGACAACTTCACGAGCATGTCTGCGGTACGCGACAGCCTGCGGTGCAAGAACCTGATCCGCACGGTCAACTATTCTGATTCCAATTCTACGACCGGTGCATCGGTGCAGATGATCGCAGATGGTGAGTGCGACCAGACAGCGGTGAAGATCGTGGGCAATATGGGCGGCAATCTGGCACTGAACAGCCTGCGCTGCACGAGCCTTATGCAACTGAAGGCGAGCAAAGCCTATACGCTGTTTGTTCGGGCAGATGAAGGCTGCCCAACGCTCACGGCTGCTCTCGGTGATGAGGTGACCTACGGCTTCATCCAGATCAACGGGGCATCCGTGTCTGTGGATACAGTGAACCATCACTGCTATTCCTTTACTGCCGATAAGGACTATTCCTGCCGGGTGCGCATCATTTGTAATACGGCAACGATGTTCACCGGGCAGAAAATCCATCTGTATCTGGTTGAAGGAAGCTATGCCGAGGAGCAGATCCGGTCCTGGGCCGGATACGACGAACTCCTGCAGGTGGAGGAGGATGCCGACCAGAAGATTCAGAATTTGACCGACCGGGAAGATGCACGGTGGGTCTCCACCCATGACGGTCTGGAAAATATCCTGACCGTATCGGATCGCGCACGGAAGAACAACATGATCAAGATGATTGATTCCAGTGTGCGGAACAGTGCCGGTGAAGTCTCGGCAACGGCTACCGCCCTCGGTATTTTGGACAGAGCTGGCGTGGTCGTCAACGGCATCATGTCCGGCGAAATGGGGGCAGCTATCCTCAAAATCTCCGAGCCGATGCATCTAGAGCAGGGCAAGACCTACACGGCCCACATCGTGGACGACGACCCACCTGTGCCTTATTCCATGTTCTTCTATAAGATTGGCTCCAGTGTTTGCTTGCAGCAAGGCGGCTCCAACCGCGGCGTTTCTGCAATCGGCAGCCGCTTTGAACAGGTGATCCCGGATGTGACAGGCGATTACCAGATGGGCGTTTACTCCACTGCCGCTGTGTTCAGCAACCACATGATCCATGCCTATATGTACGAAGGCACAGGCTGGAGTATGGATGACTTCTACGCCTATTCCAAGAGCGATGTGCTGGCGGCGACTATCTCTGAGATGGCGGCTGTCAAGGACAGCGTCCGAAAGAAGAACCTTGTAAAGATGCTGAGTACGAAGGGATTCTTGGATGGTACGGGAGTTTACCGCTTGAATTCGATTGGTATGCCGGACCCGGCGGGCATCATGTTGAACGGCACCTTTGGTACAGCAAGCACTACAATGTACACGAACATCAGTGAGGTGTTCCATCTGGATGCAGGAAAGCCCTACACAATCCTTATCCGAGATGACGACAAGACCGTGGACTACAATATGACTCTGGTGGACAGAACGACCGGGTTTGCGGTTAAAGAGAACGGCGTGAACCTCGCTTTCAACGTTCAGAGATCTCCGTTTGACACATTTACCCCGGATGCGTCCATGGACGTGAGACTTCGCATCAACTATCGTAAGCAGATGACGCTCACGGATCACATCCTCCATGTTTATGTGTGCGAGGGTAAGTTCAAGCTCAGTGAACTGCTGTCCTTTGCACAGGAAAAGGAAGAGGATACCAGTTTCCCGTATGCCAGCTATAACCTGCCGCTTCTGAAGCTGACAGGTTCTATCAAGGGAATCAGCAAGGAGAACAAGGTCAAGCTGACCTACACCTATGGTGAACGCACTGGCAACTGTACGCTGAAATGGCAAGGCGCTTCCAGCCTCGCATACGATAAGAAGAACTTCACGATCACCTTCGATGAAAAGCAAACGATCGTTGAGAAGTGGGGTGCTCAGAAGAAGTACTGCCTGAAAGCCAATTATATCGATTTCAGTCATTGCCGAAACATCGTTGCTGCCAAACTGTGGGGTCAGGCGGTGCGTACTCGCCCGAAACGCAACGAAAAGCTGTATGATCTACCCAACGGCGGCGCCATTGACGGGTTCCCTATCATGGTGGCGATCAATGAGGAGTATCAGGGCATCTACACGCTGAACATTCCGAAGGATAAGTGGATGTTCGGCATGACCGATGGAGCCAAGGAGTGTATCCTGACGGCCGAAACGCACGCCAAGGGAACGCAGTTTGCTGAGGAAGCTAAGGTGGACAAGACCGACTTCGAGATGGAGTATGTGCCGGACGAATCCAATACCCAGTGGGTCAAGGACAGCGTGAACACCCTGATCCGTGCTGTTATGAACTTCAGCGGTACCACCGCAGCAGATGTGGAGTCGGCACTCAGTCCGTATCTGGATCTTGACAGCGCCGTGGACTACTTTATAATCACATCCATGTTCGCACTGACCGATAACCTCGACAAGAACTATATCCTGATGACCTTTGATGGCGTGAAGTGGGCGTTCTCCGAGTACGATCTTGACACCGCATTCGGCAACTGCTGGAACGGTAAGGTCTACTATAACCCGGATACCGTCACGACGCTCAAAGGGTTTGCCGGCAGCCACAAATTGATGGGAATCCTGTACAACTGCTACAGAGCTAAGATCAAGTCCCGGTATGCCTCACTCCGAAAGAACGTTCTGAGCGAGGGTAATGTTCAGACGGTGGTTTCCAACTTTCTTGTGGACATCCCGAAGGGGCTGCTGGATCATGAAGTGGTGTTGTGGCCGAAGATTCCCGGAACGAACACTAATAATATGAGCCAGATTATCAACTGGTATCGTCTGAAGAGTATCGCTATGGACGCAGAGGTAAATGCCCTCTGAGAAAGGAGAATTATGTATAAAAACGATAATATGAAAGAAATTTTCGGGGGGGGGGTACTCCTGAAAGCTGATTTTCATCCTCCCCCTGCTTGCAAAAAGGACGTTGGTAAGCCTTTGAGTAAGCAGAAGGGAGAATGAAGTCATGGGTGAATTCGTAGGTGGACGCATTGTGCCAAAGCATTGCGGCGCATGGAATAAGAACAGCAAGTATGAGATGCTCAGTATCGTGTATCAGCCGGAGACGGGCGACAGCTATATCAGCCGCAAGTCCGTCCCGGCGGGTACTGCTTTGAACAGCGAGGAATACTGGGCAATCTGCTCGGAGTATTCCGCACAGGTCCGTAAGCTGGAACAGGATGTTGATGCTGATGTCGAGCAGATGCACACTGACCTTACACAGACCAAGGCTGATATGAGCAGGGAGTTTTCGGAAACTCATACAGCTATCAGCAAAGAACTGACGGATACGCATACGGCTATCAGTCAGGAGCTCACAGAAACGGAAAGTCGTATGCAGGAGAGCCTGCAGCGGACTACAGAAACTCTTTCCGGCAAGGTCGAACAGGCCCAAACTGATTTGAATACCGGACGTAAGGAACTGAACGATGCTAAGACCACGCTGAATAAGCGGATGGACAGTATCGCCGGAGGCATGACCACTGACAGTGAGATTCTGGATGCCCGCGTGGACAACCAGGGCACGACCCATGCGTCACTAGGCGAAGCAATGCGCTCTGCGGAAAAGACACACGGTCTGTGGGATGATTGGCTTACCACAATCGTGTCCCAGCTTCTGGATGAGGCGACTGGTCGTGAGACAAGGGAACTGACCTTTGATTCCACGATTCGGACCTTCATCAATCTGAACGGCACGGTGGGTACGCTGGCGAATGAAAGCGACAGTCACTGGCACACCTCGGAGATGATCCCTGTTGTGGCAGGCCATGTGTATATTATCACCGCATCAAGTGGCTGGAAGAAATACTACTATGCTTTCTATGACAGCGACGAGAATGTTCTTGCTGGTGAGATCGCGCCGGATAACAAGTCCGGCAAAATCGAGAATCGAATCGTAATCGCGCCGGTTGGGGCAATCAGTATGCGTATCACCTGGATTCAGGTTTCGAATTTTATGGGTAAGGTGGAGGAAGTGACTCGTTTCCTTTTCCCGACCAATGAGCTGAACGAGAAACCTGAATCCCGGATGGTTGCGGTGGAGACCGGTCTGGAAAAGGCGAAGGCCGACCTGATTGCAGCGGCAACCGGGGAGCAGAATACGCTTCTGAGTGCTGCGGTCGTGGAAGGGGAAGCAGTTGAGTTCACCTATACTGCCAACCGGTGCATCAATGAAAAAGCAGGAGAGGTTGTGCCACTGTCGAGTGAGAACACGGCATTCCGTGTATCCGAGCCGATTCCGGTCAGCCCCGGTGAACTGTATGCGTTTACGGTATCCGGCGGCTGGAGTAAGTACCTGTATGCCTTCTATGATGAGAATGATAAGGTGGTAGGCGGGTTCCAGCAGAAGACCAATATGATTCGAACCTACTACGACCGCATTTCTCCTGTTCCGGCAACTGCCGCAACGGTACGCATCGCATGGGTGGAGAACAACCATTTCACGGGTGTAATCAAAAAGGTCACACGAATCAGTTATCCCTCGGCAGAGCTGGTCGGCACAGCAGCAGAACAGGCGGCAGAACGCGATAGCAGAATCTCCGGCTTGGAAAACCATCTGGCAAGCAAGGTTGTGGACGAGAACTACGAATATGCTATTGGAGAAGCTGTCAAAGTTACCGAAAACAACGGAATGCTCCTGAATCCGACAACAGGTGCTATAGTGAAAGATCCGACTGGTAACACGAATTACCGGCTGTCCGAGCCTATCACTGTTGAACCGTATACACCGTACTGTATCAGTGCTGCCGGAAAAGCCGGGTACGGTTTGTATGCATTTTATGATGAAAACGGTAATCGCATCGGCGGCGAAAACAACACGGGCAATACTGATCGCAAGATTGAGAATAAGGTTGTGACTTCTCCGGCACGAGCAGCTTCTATTCGGATTGCCTGCATCAACGGTATGCAGAGTTGCGGCATCCAGCCTATGACTCGTGGCTATTTTATCGGCATGAAACCTAAGTGGTATGGCCGCACATGGGTGTGCCTTGGTGACAGCTTGACGGAAAGCAATAGCCGTACTACGAAGCACTACTTCGACTATATCGCCGAAAAGACAGGCATTAAGACCGTGAACCTCGGTGTCAGTGGAACTGGTTATATGCGGCGGAAGGATATCAACCGAGCATTTTACCAGCGCGTCAGTGATATCCCGGAGGATGCCGATGTGATCACCATCTTCGGCAGCGGCAACGATCTCTCGTCTGACCAGACGCTGGGAACTGTCACGGATACGGGTACCGATACGATCTGTGGCTGCATCAACGCAACTATTGACGCCATCTACGAACGCATCCCTCTGGCTCGGCTGGGTATCGTGACCCCGACTCCGTGGGTCGGCAGTATGCCTTCTAAGACAACCTGCGGTATGGCGAAGTACTCGGAGGCAATCGTTGAGATCTGCAAGCGGCGCAGCATCCCGTGCCTGGATCTGTACCACGAATCCAACCTGCGACCTGATGATGAGAATTTCCGCAAGCTCGCATTCTCTAAGGACGGCGGCAATGGCGTGCATCCCGATGAAAAGGGGCATGAGATCATCGCTGCGTCCTTCCAGAGCTTGCTGGAACGGCTCATCCTTTAATACCCCACAGCCACACGGCTGTGTTTATATAGAACACCATTACACAAGGACGGAGCACCGTCCTATTTTTTATGCCCTGCAAAGGGCAGGAAAGGCAAGGTACAAGTATGCAGAATGTAATCGACAAGCTCCAGTTTGCTTTTGCGGCACTGGGCGGTTTTCTCGGCTGGTTCTTCGGAGGCTTTGATGGTTTCCTCTACGCACTCATCATCTTTGTGGTGACCGACTACTTCACCGGCATCCTTGCGGCGGGCATCCGCAAGGAGCTGTCCAGCGAGGTGGGCTTTAAGGGCATTGCCAAGAAGGTGTGCATCTTCCTGTTGGTGGGCGTGGCGAATGTTATCGATACGCAGGTGCTTCAGAACGGCGCAGCGATTCGCACCGCTGTGATCTTCTTCTACCTGTCCAATGAAGGCCTGTCCATTCTGGAGAACTCTGCCGTAATCGGCATTCCCATCCCGGAGAAGCTGAAGGATATGCTGATCCAGCTGACCAACGAGAAGCATGTCCCGGAGAAAGATGACGAAAAGGGAGAGTAACTATACAACTTTTCGCCATTTTCATTGTGCTTTATGAGAGGGAAATTTGGAGAACTGGGTACCAAATGCTGAATTTCAGTAAGCATAATGAGAGAAGTTTTCTAAAAAGTACCTCCCAAAGCGTTAAAAATCGTGCGCTTTATGAAGGAGTCTATTGGGAGAGGGCGACCTCTCCTTAAATTTAAATGGAGGAACGACAATGAATGAATATCCTGCAAAGCTGAACACCGGCTATTATCGTGTTCGGACCGATTGGAACGATGACGCATCCCAGCTCGGTGCATATAAGCTGCTGGCAAATGCCAAGGCGAAGTGTGACGAGAACCCCGGCAGTTATGTTTTTGCCGAGGACGGCACGGTCATCTATCCGGCGGATGAGCCCACGACCCGGGAGGAGAACGCTGAGGAGAAGCCTGTAATGGATCTCCCGGAAGAGGACAAGCCCAGCGATGATGCACCCGGCGGTGCCGAAGAGGACTTCCCGTCCGCAGAGCCACAGCCGGATGCCGTTGCTTTCGGTAAGCTGAAGACCCTGATGAACATCCGCAAGGAACCCAGCCTCGAAGCAGAGGTCGTGACTGTGTACCCGATGAACACCATCGTGGAGGTACTGGAGGTCTGCGACAACTGGCTGAAGATCAAGTGCCCGGAGGCGGAGGACGGCATTGCCTATGTGCTGAACGAGGATAATGCCTATGTCTTTGTCGGCAGAGATGTGTACGAAGTCGTAGCAGGGGACAACCTGTGGCGCATCGCAGAGCGTAAGCTCGGCAGCGGTACCCACTACACGGACATCCGTGAGCTGAACGGCCTGACTTCCAATGCCATCCGAATCGGCATGAAGCTGCTTCTGCCCTGACAAAGAACCAAATCAACACAGTCTGGCCCGGAGCAATCCGGGCTTTTTTCTATTGGGAGGAATCTTCTATGGCATACACTAACAGTCCCTTAGTGGCTTATACGAACCTCAGCCCGAACCATTCCGGCTTGCGGACACACAGCATCGACCGCATCACCCCGCACTGTGTGGTGGGGCAGTTGTCTGCGGAAAGTATCTGTGGCTGCTTCACCAGTACCTCGCGGCAGGCAAGCTGTAACTACGGCATCGGCAAGGACGGTCGGGTGTCGCTTTGTGTCGAGGAGAAGAACCGGAGCTGGTGCTCTTCCAGTGCGGCAAACGACCAGCGGGCTATCACCATCGAGTGCGCCAGTGACCTGACCCACCCTTATGCGATGAACAGTGTCGTGTACACTTCGCTGATCGAGCTTTGCACCGATATCTGCAAGCGGAATGGTAAGGCGAAGCTGCTCTGGCTGGGGGACAAGAACAAGACGCTGAACTATGCGCCGGCACCGGATGAGATGGTTCTGACCGTTCACCGCTGGTATGCGAACAAAGCCTGCCCTGGCGACTGGCTGTACAGCCGCCTCGGCGATCTGGCTGCCAAGGTGACAGCGGCACTCGGCACTCCGGCTGTGTCCACTGGTTTGCAGGCAACCTCTTTGAAGGACATGAAGCCCGCGGCTGTCGTGGCAAAGGTGGCACCGCTGTTTACTACAAACCAGAAGCAATCTGGCATCCTTGCCAGCGTTTCCATGGCGCAGTTCATTCTGGAATCCGGCTACGGAAAGTCCGAGCTGGCACAGAATGCCAATAACTGTTTTGGCATGAAGGCATCGCTTTCCGGGAACACCTGGGCGGGTTCTGCCTGGGATGGGCATTCCGTGTATTCGATGAAAACCGGGGAGCAGAACACGGACGGCAGCTATGTGAGCATTACGGCAGACTTCCGAAAGTACAGTTCCATTGAGGACTCTATCAACGACCATTCCGTTTACCTGTTGGGGGCTATGAACGGCAGCCAAAAGCGGTACGAAGGACTGGCAGGCTGCACTGACTACAAGAAAGCCGTGCAGATCATCAAGGACGGCGGTTATGCGACGAGCCTTGACTATGTACAGAACCTTTGCCGGGTCATTGAGCAGTGGAACCTGACCCAGTACGATGCGGCGGTAGCCACTACGCCCACTACGGCCTTGTACCGTGTGCGCAAGAATTGGCCGGATGCCGCATCCCAGAAGGGTGCGTTCCGTGACCTCGGTAACGCAAAAGCGTGTGCGGACAAGAACCCTAGCTATTCTGTGTTCGATGAGAACGGCAAGGTCGTCTATCCCACCAGCACGGTGTTTCAGCCCTACACGGTCCGGGTGTCCATCTCTGACCTGCACATCCGCAAGGGCCCCGGCACGAACTACGGTTCCTGTGGTTTTACTGGCAAGGGTGTGTTCACCATTGTTGCGGAGGCAACAGGCAAGGGCGCATCCAAGTGGGGCTTGCTGAAATCCTATGCCAGCAAGCGTAACGGCTGGATCAGCCTCGATTACGTCAAGAAGGTCTAATATCACCTCGTTGCGATGACACAAAAGCACTCTCTGGCACATAGACCGGGCTGATTCAAACGTCGCACTCTGGGCTTCCCAATTTGACCGGGAAGCCCTTTACATTTGTCATATATGCTGCAATTCAGGCGTTCTGTCAGGCAGATAGTTTGTCGGTAATATGCCGATTTATCTGGGCGACAGACTTGCTATTCAGCCATACATGCGGCATTATACGACTACCCCAAGGAGGATGACGCAATGGAAATTGTAGTGAAACAGAAAAGGGCGGCGGCCTATTGCAGAGTCAGCACCGGCATGGAGTGTCAGGAAGGTTCCTATGAGATTCAGAAAAGCTACTTCACAGAGCTGCTCTCCAATAACCCCGATGAGGAACTCGTAAAGGTCTATGCGGATGAAGGCAGCGGACGCAGTACGCAGGGTCGGCCGGAATTCCGACAGATGATTCAAGATTGCATGGATGGCAAAATCGACATCATCTATACCAAGTCCATCTCCCGTTTCTCCCGAAATATGCTTGACTGTGTGACCGTGGTGCGTCAGCTGAAAGAGCTGGGCATCCCGGTCATTTTTGAAAAAGAGGGCATTAACACGATGGATGGCCAGAGCGAGCTGTTCTTCCACATCCTTGCCATCATTGCCGAGGAGGAGTCCAAGAGCATCGGTGAGAATGTTCGAGCAGGCATCGCCTATCTCCATGACCAGGGCATTCCGACCGGCCGTGTGACCTACGGCTTTCGCAGGGTCAACAAGCAGGGTGAATGGAGAATTGAAGAATCCGAGGCCCGCCGTGTCCGCTATGCCTTTGACCAAGCGGCAAAAGGAGTCTGCTACGCAGATATCCGAGCTTGCTTGGATAAGATGGAGGATGAGGAAAATACCGGTGTGTCATGGTCTCAGAATCGAAATCGGCTACCCAATATGCTGAAAAATGTCGCATACATGGGGGATTACTGGACGGATTGCTACTACACGGCCTACGGCAAGAACGGCCACCGATACAGCAAGCGGAACAGGGGAGAACGCGCCCAAGTTCATCTGGAGGACCATCATGAAGGCATTGTCAGCAGAGAGCAGTTCGAGCGTGTGCAGACCATGATTCAGATGGGCTTGCTCCACTCCGGACGAAAAAAATACAATGATGAACAGCAGAAGGTCCTGAACGACCCCAAATGGCAATAAGGAGAAAAGTACATGGAAATTACAGTAGAAAAGGTAGACACTGGGGTACAGAAGCTCGGCTTTCAGGCACTTAGCACCTTGAAAACAGTCCGCGTTGCAGTCTATGCCCGTGTCAGCACGGACCAGGAGATTCAGCTCCACAGCTTGGAGGAGCAGATGAAAGCCTTCCGCGCTAAGATTGCCCAGCACCATGGCTGGATGTTGGTGGATGTCTACGCCGATGAGGGCATCAGCGGAACCAGCGTGAAAAAGCGTAAAGAGTTCTTGCGGATGATGGAGGATTGCGAGGCAGGCAAGGTTGACAGAGATCGCCGTGCTGAAAACTCACATCATCAACTATGCCAAGACCCTCCCGGTCTATGATGCCTACCGCAAGTCGGGGTACAGTAAAAAGTTTTTGGAAGCCCATCGGGAGGAGATTACTCTGCACAAGGCGGCGAAAGCTGCCTTTGACGAAGCCGGGCTGCAGAAGCTGCCGAAGGTCAAGGAGTTGGATGCGGAGTTTGCAGAGCTACTGACCAAGAAGAAAGCCGCTTACCCGGACTACCGCAAGGCACGGAACGAGATGCAAGAACTGGTTCGGGCACAGAAAAACGTGGAACGATTTTTTGCGGGAGAAAAGGACACCATCGAAAAAACGCAGACTCGATAAACGAATACCGCCGAGGACTCTTCCCATTTTGGGGAGATGTCCTCGGCGGCTTTTTTTAGTTTATATAGCAGCGGTCCTGTTTTATAAGCCAATCTTCACACAGCCGCTGGGCTTCGTCCTTTGTGCAGCAGGTGCAGTTGAAAAGTTTGCCACGGATGGAACAGTAAGTGTAGTGTACCTTCGGGACTCCATTGGCATCTCGAAAATCAACGCAGCGTTCCTCACCGGGCAGCAGATAGATCGTATCCACGTTCAGCAGCTCCTTTTACCTTCGTTCATGTGCCAAGGGGCACAACGTTTGCTATTGTACCATGTACCGTCCCAAAAGACCATTGCTTTTTTGACCAAAGATACGCACAAAAATTTTTCGTCCCAAAAGTATCCAGATGGCGTTGAGTAAACGCTATTGGATTGTGTATAACAAAAATTGCGACAGGTATGCTATTTGTGTGTAACAAACACAATTAGAATGTGAGGTCGCTATGAATACGCTTTTGGGTCAACGAATACGAGAACAGCGCAAGGAAAAAGGCTGGACGATTGAACAGTTTGCAGAACGGGTCGATTTGTCGGCAAATTATGTTGGAGATTTAGAGCGCGGAGTAAAAATCCCCAAACTGGAAACCTTTATCCGAATCGTAGAGGTGTTGGACGTATCTGCTGATGTGCTGATCCGGGATTCCGTTCCATCCGCATCCCATGTGGCAGATGACGAACTGAGCAGAAAGCTGAGCCAGCTCACACCGGGGCAGAAGAAAGCTGCCATTGACATTCTGAATGCATACACCGACAACATTCCCTATATTACAAAATAACACCTATGTCAAAGAACGCCAGCAAACGTGCTGACGCTCTTTCTTTTTGCCCACAAATAGTCTATAATCAACACTATAAGCGTGCATATAACGCTAACAGTGAGTGTTTGAGGTGAACGACATGACAATCCTACCCAATATCGAAGAAGCAATGGAAGATGCCCGGAATGGAAAGCTGAGTCCGTATTGGCAGAACGACCTATACCGTGAATGTCACCGTCAGAAGTTATCGGACGAAGAACAGCAGGCTCTTTCGGAACTGGAGCGCATTTTGTCCGAAACTCCACAACGGAGCAGCGAAGAAGAATTGCATCATGACATGGCGAACATCGGCGGCAGAGTCTGGTACTGCCACTACTGGGAGGAACACTACTCCATGGTGCAGTTGACGGAAGATCGCAACGGCAGATTTAATACTGCCTACGTTCTGGACAGAAACACTTCCCCGGAAATGCGCCGGGAGGCTGCACTGCTGGCGCAGAAGGAGCTTGCGGAATGTATGCAGAAATGGGGCATTACGCTTCTGGATGCGCCTGTTCCTGAACAGATGAAGTACGATTCTCTTGCAGAAGCCGCTTCTCACCTCATGCAAGTTTTGAACGACCCAGAGCACATCACCGGGTAAAAAGCGTCCCGAAGGGATGCGCAGCCTGCATTGGAAAATGCAGATTAAAGGGGCTTGGGGCATTCCCCAACAAGCGTTTTGCAACGCAAAATAAGCAGATGTATATACGTCTGCACTGCTTGCTGGTACAATGTCATCGATGAAACAAAAATAGTTTCATCAAAGACGGTTATATGGTTGTGCCGATTTCCAAAACATAGTAATATTGAAGTACTAACTGGGGCTGAAAGTGGCAAAACTGCTTGCTTGGTTTCCATTCAGGAATTACTAACAGCGTAGACCGTCCGTTCGCTTCGTATACCGTCAGCGTCACAAATTGACACCAATTTATCATTCTTCACGAAGTATGTGCTAAAATCTCTTGACAGCACATCACAAAATATGTTATCTTTTGTAAGCATCCTTGAAAAGGTATGACCTTTTCTGGGGGCCGAACACAAACCGATTTTTCTCTGGAGGAAAGACCCATGAAACAGGAGATCATCCGCAAACTGAGCGCTGCCGTGGCCATGAGCCTCGTTGTTGGCGTCTCTCTGGCCGCCTGCGGCGGCAGCAGCAGCTCCACCGCTGCCGGTGTGACTAAGACCGGCTCTGCCGAAGGCTTTGGCGGTGCTGTCACTGCCACCCTGACCGTGGATGCCAACGGCACCGTTACCGACTGCAAGCTGGAAGGTGCACAGGAGACCGAGAGCATCGGCGGCGCTGCACTGGAAGAGCTGTCCAAGCAGGTCGTAGCCGCCAACGGCCCCGCCATCGACGGTGTTGCCGGTGCCACGGTGACCACCAAGGCCGTCCGGAAGGCCGTTGCCGCCGCACTGGGTGTGGAGCTGGCCGAAGAAGCCCCCGCCGACTCTGCTGCCGCAGCCCCCGCTGAACCCGCCGCCATCGTCCCGGTGGAAGGCGGCATCCAGATCGGTCAGGCCTATGCTGCCGCCCACGGCACCAAGTGCTTCACCGAAGCGGTGGCTGTGGTGAAGGATGACGTCATCCTCGCCGCCTACCTCGACGATTTCCAGTTCACCAGCGCCGATGCAGACGTGACCGCCGTGCCCAACTCCGACTCCGACTTTGCCGCAGGCTACGCCGAGGGCAAGGTTCTGATGTCCAAGCGGGCCAACGCTGATTATTACAGCAAGATGATGGCCGAAAAGGGCGGCTCCACGGTCGCTCTGGATGCAAACTTCGACGCCATCCAGAACTTTGCTGTCGGCAAGACCATCTCCGAGCTGGAGGATGTAGCCGCCAAGGGTGCCGAGGCTGTGGACGCCGTCTCCGGCGCAACGCTGGTGGATACCGCCGGTTATCTCTCTGCCATCGTGGATGCCGCCAAAAACGCCCAGACCACGCAGGCCGTGGAGTTCAACGGCAGCTCCGAGGACCTGAAGCTGAATGTGGTCTATGGGGCCGCACACGGCACCAAGTGCTTCACCTCCGGCGCTGTCGCCACCGCCGGGGACACCATCGTGCTGAGCTACATTGACGAGTTCCAGTTTGCCGGTTCGGACGCCGGGGTCGTCGGTGTGCCCAACTCCGATTCTGACTTCGGCGCAGGCTACGCCGAGGGCAAGGTGCTGATGTCCAAGCGGGTCAACGCCGATTACTACAGCAAGATGATGGCCGAAAAGGCTGGTTCCACCGTTTCGCTGGATGCCAACTACGACGCCATCCAGAACCACGTGAACGGCATGAGCATTGCCGACGCCGAGGCTCTGAGCAAAGATGAAAAGGCTGTGGACGCCGTTTCCGGTGCCACGCTGGTGGATACTGCCGGCTACGTTGGTGTGCTGGTGGATGCCGCAAAGTAAGGCAAGAAAAATAACGTTCCTCTGAACACAGCAGCGCCCGCCGGGA
>OHUE01000029.1_pt1 | contig 76853 bp, 60 predicted proteins | sample 1579111 | NCBI WGS metagenome assembly OHUE01 (sample SAMEA3879524, study PRJEB24766) | human gut metagenome | biome: human-associated habitat; feature: feces | place: USA | collected 1985/1987 | reverse complement strand
GTTAATAAGTACGCCTTAATTAAGTTTTCGTTTAGCCGCTTGCGTGCGAAGCACGCCATCACCAAGCAAGCACTCGCACGGAATTGCGGCTTGAGTTTTTGTCCGTCTCTCATTTTGAGAGTAAAGAGGGCTTGCGCGGTTAGTAGAGTGACAAACAAGCGTGGCTCTTGGCGATAGACAAGTCTGTCTGTTGCCATTGCCACAGCGACCGTTTGTCACAGTTGTTCGCTCAATCGCACGTTTTCTTGTAAAACGCGATATTGAGATGAAGAACAAGGAAGATGCGATTTTTGAACAACGAGCGTACTTAGGCGTACGTGACTTGTGAAAAAATCGTATCTGACGCAGTTATTCGCCAAATAGCGCACTTTTTGAGTGCGATATTGAGATGCAGAGCAAGGAAGATACTTCCGCACGGCAACCCTAATTTACAAAGCGTAAATGAGTTGACGGGCGAAGGTGTCTAACGATGCTATGTGCTAGCGCGCTTAATTTGAGTGCGATATTTGCGCGTCAGACAAGGAAGCGCCCCTCGAACGGCAATCCTAACGTACTCAATCGTACGTGAATTGACGGGCGTGGTGTGCTGACGCAGTATCACGCCAAATAGCACGCTCAAACGTTAATGCGGAATAGCACCACATCATTATCCTGCATCACATAATCCTTCCCCTCACTGCGCACTTTGCCGCGCTCTTTGGCGACGTTGAAAGAACCGCATTCGAGAAGAGTTTGATAATCGACGATTTCGGCACGAATGAAGCCGCGCTCGAAGTCGCTGTGAATTTTGCCTGCGGCTTGGGGGGCTTTCGTGCCTTTGACGATGGTCCAAGCACGCGTTTCTTTTTCGCCGGCGGTGAGATAACTGATGAGTCCCAAAAGTTTATAGGACGCTTTGACGAGGCGGTCGAGTCCGCTCTCTTTGAGTCCGTAATCTTCCATAAACATTGCGCGGTCGTCGTCGGAAAGTTCGCTCAAATCTTCTTCGAGTTTGGCGCAAAGCACGATTGCTTCGGTGTTTTCCTCTTTGGCGATACGCTCGACCTCTTTTGTGTACGCATTGCCGTTTATGCCCGCTTCGTCGGTGTTTGCAACGTAAATGACGGGCTTGGACGTGAGCAAAAATTGCTCGTCCACGAAGCGTTTGAAGTCCTCGTCCATATCGAGATTGCGAAGGGGTTTGCCGCTTTCGAGCCACTTTTGCATAATCACGAGGCGGTCGACGTCCTCTTGATATTTTTTGTCCGCTTTCACCTTGACTTGCGCCGAAGCCATACGGCGTTCGAGGGTTTCCATATCGGCGAAAATCAGTTCAAAATTGATTGTTTCGATGTCCCTTTGCGGATTGACCGAACCGTCGACGTGCGTTATGTTCGCGTCGTCGAAACAGCGAACGACGTGTACGATTGCGTCCACTTCTCTTATATGCGAAAGGAATTTGTTGCCGAGTCCTTCACCTTTGCTTGCGCCCTTGACAAGACCCGCGATGTCCACAAATTCAAGCGAAGTCGGGGTGATTTTCTTGCTGTCGTAAAGAGCGGCAAGTTTTTCGAGTCTTTCGTCGGGAACGGCAACTACGCCTACATTAGGCTCGATCGTGCAGAACGGATAGTTCGCCGCTTGCGCGCCCGCCTTTGTGATTGCGTTGAAAAGCGTACTCTTGCCCACGTTTGGCAAACCAACGACACCGAGTTTCATATTTCTACCTCTTGCACGTTCTCGCGTGCGAATTTCTTTAATACAATATTTTAGTATAGACGAAAATACAAATCGTGTAAAGGAAAAACGAAAACAAGGGGTAAAAACAATATGGAAATATGGGAAGCGTTGGTGCTCGGTTTGGCGCAAGGGTTGAGCGAATTCCTGCCTATATCGTCGTCGGGACATCTGCTGATTTTGGAAAGATTCGGAATAGGACAAGAAAACTTGTTCTTCAACATAATGCTGCACGTCGGCACGCTTTTTGCCGTGCTTATCGCCCTACGCAAAACTTGGATTCCGCTTTTGCCGTTTCCTTGTTCAAAAAAGAAAAAATCGCAAATCGGCAATCTCGAAATACAAACCGTTTTCGGGGGATTGTCCGCAATCAAAATCGACGGCTGCGTCGTGCTTGCGTGTCTGCCCACCGTTGCGCTCGCATTCGTGTTCAAACTGCTTACGCCGTCCCTTTTAGGCGGCAAACTTTTGGGTTGCGGTTTCGTGTTGACCGCCACTCTTTTGTATCTCGGCGAAAACTTCAAACCGACAAAATCGACACTTCTTACATCAAAAACGAGTATATTAACAGGCGTTTTGCAAGGTATCGCGGTTTTGCCCGGTGTGTCGAGAAGCGGCGCGACAATATCCGCGCTGACTCTTCAAGGCATTGACAAAAAGGCGGCGACGACATTTTCTTTTCTGCTGTCAATTCCGATAATCATAGGCTCTGCCCTTTACGAGAGCCTCGATTTAATCACGGGGAAAGCGACTCTTTCAATCTCTGCTTCCGCCGTTGTAGTGGGCGTGATTGCCGCATTTTTGTCGGGACTTGCTGCAATAAAATTCTTCCTCAAACTCATCGAAAAGCACTCGATGGCAGGCTTTACAGTATACACTTTACTGCTCGGAATCGCGGTGAGCGTCTATCCGTTTTTCGTGTAAATTCGATTGAACAAACCGCGATTTTTTTATAAAAACCGCGGTTTTTTTGAACATTTTTATGCCGTTTTCGAGCCGTCGAAACGGCGTTTTTCGAAAGACTTATTTTGCCAGTTCGTCGGCGAGATTTTGAATTTGCAATTCGTTTTCCTTGCTCATCGAGGACAGAATTTTGACTTCGGTTTGCGCGAAAGTAAGGTTTTTGCACCCTTCGAGCATACCCTTCATAACCTTCGTCGCAAAAGGTGCCCACGAGCCGTTTTCGATGAACGCAACCGTGCGATTTTGGAAATTGCGCTCGGTGAGATGAAGGATAAATTCTCTCATAACGGGGAACACGTCGCCGTTGTAAGTTGGGGTGGCAAGCACGAGTTTTCCGTAGCGGAACGCGTCCTCGACGTTCTCTGCCCAATCGCTGCGAGCAAGGTCGGAAACCGTGACCTTTACTCCCCTTTCTTCGAGTTGCTCGGCAAGCAATTTCGCCGCTTTTTCGGTGTGTCCGTAGACGGAAGCGTATGCGATAAACACGCCTTCGCTTTCAACGCCGTACGTTGACCAAACGTTGTAGAGATTGAGATAATATCCGAGATTGTCGGTAAGTACGGGTCCGTGAAGCGGACATATGATTTTGACTTCGAGCCCCGCAATCTTTTTGAAAAGGTTTTGCACCTGTACGCCGTATTTGCCGACTATGCCGAAATAATATCTTCTCGCCTCGCACGCCCAGTCCTCGTCCTCGACGTCCAACGCGCCGAACTTGCCGAATGCGTCTGCGGAAAAGAAAACTTTGTCCGTCTTGTCGTAGGTCATTATGACTTCGGGCCAATGCACCATAGGCGCGGTGACGAATTGAAACTCGTGTCTGCCCGTCGCAAGCGTCGAACCGTCGCCCACGACTATTCTTCTTTCCTCAAAAGACGTGCCGAAATAGTTTTGCATCATTGCAAACGCCTTTTGCGAGGAAACTATAGTCGCGCTCGGGTATGCCGTCATAAACTCGACGATGTTTGCCGAATGGTCGGGTTCCATATGTTGCACGACAAGATAGTCGGGCGTTTTGCCGTCAAGCACACTCTGAACGTTTGCGAGCCATTCTTTGCCGAAATGCGCATCAACGCTGTCGAATACGGTGATTTTGTCGTCGAAAACGACATAGGAATTATACGCCATACCGTTTGGAACGACGTATTGTCCCTCGAACAAATCGACGTCTTTGTCGTTTACGCCGACGTATTTAATATCGTTTGTTATAATCATATTTGCTCCTATATAAAAATTTTATTATCTGCTTGATGAGGTTATTGTATCACAAAACCGACGTGGCGAACAAGGAATTGATTAATTAATAATGAATAATTAATAATGAATAATTGATGGCGGGACACCCGCACCCGAATTATATGGGCAAGAACGTCAAACAGTCTGTGTGAGATATAGAACAAGGAAACGCCCTTTTGTAAACCCGCCCAGCGTTTTGCAAACAACGCTAAATCGATGAAGAACGCGAAAGGCACGGCTTGAATCAAAACCCAGTGTACATAGACGTACACGATTTTGAGGCAAGCCGTGCCTGACAAAGTTATTCGCGATTTAGCGTTGTTTGATAGAAATGTGAATGTTCATAAACTCAATAGACAAAGCCCCCACCGTATCGTTTTCGGTCAGCGTAAAGACGCCGAACGGCGCGGTTTGCGGATTGTCCTTGACCTTATATCCGAGATAAATGGCGCGGAAATGCGTGCCGTCGGAAGCGGTCAGGTCGCGAAGGGCGTATTGCGTGTCGAGAGTGAGGCGAAGTACGGTGTCTTTCGGTATGGCTTCGAGAAGATTTGCGGGAAGCGCCATATTGTCGCCGACATACTTGACAGCCGCTTTAACGTTTTCGTTTTGAAAGTCGAGACCTTCGATGTTGAAGCCGAGGCTGTGCTTGATAAGTCCGAGCGCGCCTTGCAAATCGTAGTCTTTGAGTTTTTGAGTGAAGCCCGGGAACATCGGTTCGACGTATCTGTCAACGCTGGTTTTTACGTCAAAACTCGAAAGCGCGGACGAAATGTCGATGTTGAATCCCGTCAAAAGTTTGTCTACGTTTTTGAACAAATCCGCTTTGGTTTGGATTTGCATATGCATAGTGCCGTCTGATTTGAACTCGAAATAGGTGTTTTCGGTGTCGATTGCCGCGCTGACGATAAGTCCGACGAGTTTTTTGTTCATACCCATCATATTGAGGTTGTCGTAATCGACGTCGAAACGAGTATTTTGGGCAAACGCATTCTTTTGCGCGTCGTCGGGTTTTTCGTTACAAGCGCAGAGCGCGAACAGACAAGAGGAAAGCAAAACGAGTGCGATTGCTATCGTGAAAATTCTGATAACGGATTTTTTCATTGCTTCATCCCCCTTATCAATAGTTGACGGGAACGTAGCCGTCCGTCTTGTCGAAATACGCCCTCGTGGTTGCATAGTAGGTGTCCGCGCCGTTCACCGCGTCTTTTGCGGCTTGGAGGTCGAAGCCTTGAACGCCCGAGTAGATTCTGTCGAGTTGGTCGCACTTGATTGCCTTGTATTTGGCAAGTGCGTCGCTACTTGCAATGCCGAGTCGTTCGAGCAATTTTTGCGTTTCTTCGGCAATGACCGCGTGTCCGAAGTTGGACGGGTGCGTAAAATCTTGATAAATGAGCGAGCGACCAAGGCTCGTTGCGGACAAGTCTACCACGCCGTCTTTGACGTCGGTTTTGGTTATGTCGTCAAACGCCTTGCATATGTCGAGGGTATAAACCGTGCTGTCGGGGTGATTTTCGTTGTATTCGTCGAGCATTCCGTTGAGATAGTCGAGAAGATGTCCTGCAAGTTCTCTCACCTTTGCGATCGTGTCATAGCCTTTTTCGGCAAGAGCCTGATATTCCCATTTGGTGATAAGGGGCGTGCCCTCGTAAACGGGATTGTACACCTTTTGGAAGATTATCTTTGCCGTGGGATTGAGTTCGCGAAGTTTTGCAACAATGTCTACGATGTTTTGATACGTGGGCGGAAAATTGAACTTGGGATCTACGGTATACGGATTTTCGCCGTCGAAGCGGTCGCCGAAACTGATTGTTTCGCCGTCGCCCGACCATATGGACGGACGTACGTTTTCAAGCGTTCCGCCGTCGTGCAAATAATCGAAAAGCGACTTGTCGTCGGCGTAATACGCTTTGAGTTCTTTCCTCGTTTCCTCGTCGGTTTCGCGGTCGAAGCAGGATTGATACCAACTGTTCTCGCTGCCCGCCTCGATACCTGCGAGTTTGTCTGCCATTTCGAGCATCAACGAACCCAAACTGTATTGCAAAACATTGTTGCCGAGAACGGAAATATGTATGACATCCGCCTCAACTATGTGCGTGCGGATGAGCGTTGCCTTTTCGGTGGGTCTCGATATAACTTCGAGCAAGCCCTCGCCCGATTTGTCCGCCATATTGCCGGAAGTGAGATGTCCCGACATCGAGTGATTGTAATAGTTGTAGCCGTTGGTTCTGCCGACGATGGCGTAATAGCCGTAATTGTCGCGCTCGCTAACCGGCGACGAACCTATCAACGCCTCCGCAATGGAATCACCCAAAAACACGATATTGAGTTTTCCGTCGGCGGGATTTGAATCGTCCGGCTTTTCGTTGCAAGCCGTAAAAGACACGGCGGTGAGCGCAACCAAAGCCACAACGATGAAAATGGTCAAAACTTTCTTCATAATTGCCCCCTATACGCATTTGCACGGAAATCCGTACACTTGTATAGTTTATATGAAAAAGAGGAAAAAGTAAATACGGAAATTTAATTAATAATTAATAATTAATAATTGTGGGCGGGACACCCGCACCCGATTTGAAAGTTTATTATTTTGCAAGTCACGTTTGTCAAACTGCGCTAAATCGATGCATAACGCGAAAGCACCCCTTGGATGACAACCCTAATTTACTAATCGTAAATGAGTTGGCAGACAAGGGGTACTGACAAAGTTAGGCGCGATTTAGCACTGTTTGACGAACGTGACCGAGGATATGCGCTGCTCAACCATAGGTCTATCCGCCCTATTCGTCGGCACACTCGCTATGCGGTCAACGACGCCCATACCTTCGACAACTTTGCCGAATGCGGCGTATTGTCCGTCGAGAAATTTTGCGTCGGCGTGACAAATGAAAAATTGAGAGGACGCGGAATTGTAAAATTGCGAACGTGCCATAGAAATGACGCCCCTTTCGTGCGAGATGGGATTGCTGACGCCGTTGGCGCGGAACTCGCCTTTTACGGTTTCCTTGCTACCTCCCATACCCGTGCCTTGCGGGTCGCCGCCCTGAATCATAAATCCGGAAATTACTCTGTGGAAAATGAGCCCGTCATAAAAATGTTGCGCAACGAGTTTTTGAAAATTCTTTACGGTGAGCGGAGCGGATTTTTCATCGAGTTCGACGATGATTTTGCCGCCGTCCGACATCTCTATCTGAACGGTATTCGTCGTTTCGTTTGTTTGAATATATGTCATAAAACACCTCTTTATATGTTTGTTTCGAATATGTAAACCGTTGTTTCGGTTACAAACTGTTTTTCATAATCGCGGTTGCGACTGCCTTTGCGCTTGAAAATGCCCATTGCAAATTGTAGCCGCCCGAATCGCCGTCGATGTCGAGTGCCTCGCCTATTGCGTATGCGTTTTTTGCTTTTAGCGACATAAGGTCGTCGTCAAATTCACTTACGTTCAAGCCGCCCGACATCGCTTGTGCAAGCGACGCGTCGCCAAGACCTTCTATGGTGAATTTGTAGTTTTTTATCGCGTTTGCAAGCGCGCCGATTTTGTCTTGCGCGGAGTCTGCCATATCGCAACCCGCCGCCCAAATTATCCGCTCTTGCACTCGGCTGTGGAACGTGCCCAAAAGCAATTCGCCGACAGTGTTGCCACTGTTGCGTTTGGTCAAAATATCTTCGACTTCCGCTTTCGAGTATTCGGGCATAAAGTCAACGGTGAGCATATCGCCTATTTTGGCTCTGCCTCTTGCAATCTCTGTCGAGAGATTGAACGCCGCAATTCCACTCACGCCGAAATCTTTGAAAAGCACTTCGCCCGTTTCGTAGCGATAGCCTATGCGCACGCCCGCCTTGACCCTTACGCCTTGCAAACCTTTGAGCGGTTCTTTGTTGGTTTTTATGGGTACGAGGGACGGCGTCATCGGGCGCACGGTGTGTCCGAGCGAAGTGTAAAGGGACGTGCTGTCCTTGCCGAAAGTCGCCGGCGAACCCGTTGCGAGCACTACGTTGGTTGCCGTATATGAAAACGATTGATTGGGTTTGTCGTCGTTTTTGACAACGCCGCTTACGTTGAATACGTCGTTGAATTGCTCTATAAAGTTTGCGTAATGCAACGTGAAAACCTGCACGTTGTTGCGCTCTACCGCTCGGCGCAATACGTCGAGTACGGTTGCCGCACTTTCGCTGTACGGATATACGCGCTTGTCGATGACTTTGGTGATAAGTCCCGCCTTTTCAAACGTCGCTATGGTGTCGTGCGCGTCAAACCGATCGAGAAAACTCTCGACGAAACTCGGCTTGTTGTAATGCACGATGTTCATATCGAGGTTGGTGAGATTGCACTTGCCGTTGCCCGTCGCAAGCAATTTTTTGCCCACGCGGTCGTTGCTTTCCAAAATCGCGACTTTGAGCGTAGGCGGAAGTTGGCTTGCCAAAAACAAACCGCCCGCTCCGCCGCCAATGATTATAACGTCAAACTTTTGCGTATTCATATTCTTACTCTATCATATATACGTTTGAAAATCAATTTCAAAATATCGCACCGCCTCTCTTTTCCTAATTATATAAGGAAAGCGGAATTTGCCGCAAAAACGAGATTCCGTCACGCAAAATACTTCTCGACAATGTCGAATATATCGTCAATGCTCTTTGCCTTGCCTATTTCCACTCTGACCGCCTTTGCGTCGCGGCCGCCCTTTGCGTAGTAACAAAGTTGAAGTTTCATAACGTTTGCGACGGTGAAATCGCACATATACTTGCGAAGCACGGCGATATGCTCGTAAATATCGGCTTTTACGTCGTGCGCGCCGTTGCCGCCGTTAAGTTCTGAAAAAATCCACGGTCTGCCGAGCGCGCCTCTGCCTATCATAAATCCGTCCGCGCCCGTAAGATCGCGCACTCCGGCAAGGCTTCGAAGGTCGATTATATCGCCGTTCGCTATGACGGGAATGTCGAGCGCTTCCTTGACGGCTTTCGTTATCGAGTGGTCGGCTTCGCCGCTGTAAAACTGCTCCCTGTATCGAGGGTGAACGCACACCGCGCTTGCGCCGCCCTTTTGAGCGGCAAGCGCACATTCGACCGCAACGGGTTTGCCCGAATCAACGCCCGCGCGCATTTTGACGGTCACGGGGCGTTTTGCCCCCTCTTTGACCGCTTGCACGATTTCGGTTATCAAATCGGGATTTTTCATAAGCGCGCTTCCGTCGCCGTTGTTGAACACTTTTTTGACGGGACAACCCATATTTATATCCACGATTTCAAACTTTGCAAGACGCTCGTCCTTTGCGGCTTTGTACATAAATTCGGGATCGCTTCCGAAAAGTTGCACGGCGCACGGCGAGGAAAAGTCCTCTCTTGCAAGCAACTCTTGCGTACCCTTGTTGCCGTAGCAAAGTCCTTTTGCACTGACGAGTTCGGTGTAGGTAAGTCCTGCGCCGTACTTTGCGCACATATGGCGAAAACCGACTTCGGAAAAGCCGGCTATGGGTGCAAACACGATGTTGCTTTCAAGTTGTACGTCGCCTATTTTAAGTTGCATGATGCGGTGTTTATCCGTGCAAACTCAATGCGTAAACGCTTTGTTTTGCGATTTTGCGTTGTTTTGCTTTGCTTGTACCGTAAAAACCGTGCGCTTCGCCCTTTCGAGTTTTGCAAAAAAACGATTTTCGTCTTGCCGTTTTGGGCGGTTACGCGTTTTCGTTTTCTTTCTTTTCGCGCTCTTTGACTTTGTTCCAAATCGCGTCGAGTTCGTCGAGCGTGCAGTCTTTCATTTCTCTGCCGCTTGCCTTGACTTCGCTCTCGACTGCTGAAAATCTGCGCATAAATTTCTTGTTCGCCTCGCGCAAAGCAAGTTCGGGTTCGACCTTGTAAAAGCGCAATGCGTTGACGACGGCAAAGAGCAAATCGCCGCCTTCTTCAATTCTGTGCGCGTCGTCGGCGTTTTTGAGTTCCTCGGTTTCTTCGGCGATTTTTTGATACGCGCCGCTCACGTCGTCCCAGTCAAAACCCACCTTTTTTGCGTACTTTTGTATCTTCTCGGCATAGAGCAACGCAGGGAAGTTTTTGGGTACTCTGTCCATTTGGTCGGAAGCGGATTTATAGTGCTTTTCTTTCTTCTTTGCCGCTTCCCAGAATACGAGCGCTTCGTCGGCGTTGTTTGCGTGATTGCTTCCGAATATGTGCGTGTGACGGTCGATGAGTTTTCTGCAAAGTCCCGTGATTACGTCCATATAACTAAACTCGCCCTCTTTTTGCGCTATCTCGGCGTGGAACACCGCTTGCATAAGCACGTCGCCGCATTCCTCTTTCATTGCCGCAACGTCCTTTTGGTCGATTGCGTCGACGAGTTCGTATGCTTCTTCAATGAGATTTATGCGAATACTCTCGTGTGTTTGCGCTCTGTCCCACTCGCAACCGTCGTCGGCGCGAAGTCTGTGCATAATCTGTTCCAAATCCGAAAAATCGAATCTTTTGCAATCGACGAGCGATACGGGCGGCGCGATTATCACGTCCTCGTCGCCCTTTATTTCGGACACGCAAATCGTTTTATCCTCGCCGTCCTTTTCTACGGTGAGTTCGACATCGCCGTATACGTCTAAAAGTTTTGCCTTGACCTTTTCGGCGTTTTCCGCATCGATACCGTCAATCACGAGCGGTATGCGCTTGTTGAAAAAAACCGTAGACAAAAAATCTGCGGCTATGTAACGCTGATACGAGCCTTTGAGAACGTCATCGAGTTTCATTGTTGTACTCCCAAAATCTTATTGTCCTATGCAACGCCCAAAGCAGTTTTTTGAGCGGAAGATGCGGAATGTCGTCTTTGCCGACGAGGTTGAAAAGAAACGCGAGCCAGACGTACACAACCGCGCAGACCACGAATCCGATCGCGAGCGAGGCGATATCGTTTTTGATAAACGAGCCGACCGCGATTCCGCATAATGCCATTATAACACCCGAAAGCAGATTTAGACCAACGTTTTTTTCAAGTCGAAGTCCGCATATTTTGTAATAAGATACGAGAGTGCAAAAATATGCGACGACGGGAAGTGCGAGCGAGGCGATTGCCGCGCCGTTTATTCCGATATATCTTGTAAGAACTACGTCGAGTACGATTTTTACGATTATGCTTGCGATAAGGCTGAATACGGCGTATTTCGTTTTGTCCACCGCTTGCAAAAGGGAAACGTATATCTGCATAACCGACAAAAACACGACGTTTGCCGCCGTTATGCGAAGCACATTTACCGCGACTACTGTGTTTTGCTCTGAAAGAGCGGGATAGAGCGCGCCGATGACGTTTCTTGCAAACACGGCAAGATAAAACGCGAACGCTATGCCCAAAAGATAGGCAAGGCGCACGCAAAGACTGCTTTTGAGCATAACGCCGACAATATCTCTCGTCGCTCTCGACGCCGACACCGACGGAACGACCGCCACCGCAAGCGACATAATCGCAACGACGGGCATATTTATCAGCGAGTTGACAGGACCCGATATTATGCCGTACTGCGCCGTCGCAACTCTCTGCTTAAGTCCGAACGCTTCGAGCATATTGACGATGATTATACTGTCGAAAAAGTTTGCAAGCGGCATAAGCGCGGCAACAGCCGCAATGGGAAGCGCGACCTTCAACATTCCTTTGAGTTCGCCCCTCGACGCCCTTTCGAATCTCGCTTTTTTGGTCGAGCGGGCGACTACATTATCTCGATTTTTATCGCCCCGCGCCCTCGTTTCGCCTTGCAAAACGTCGTTTTCACTGCCCGATTGCAAATCGCGCTCTTGCAACGACACTCGCGCGACAAGTTGTTCGCGTTTTTCCTTTTTCGAGCGGAAAAGATAGGTTGCGCCCATATACGCCGCCGTGACGATTTCGCTTACGGTAACGCCGAAAAGCGCGCCGCATACGGCGTATATCACGCCTCTTTTTGCAAGCGCGTACGACGCGCCTATTCCGACGGCGAGTTTGACGACTTGCTCGACGACATTCGAAAGCGCGGTGGGAAGCATATACATCTGCCCTTGAAAGTAGCCTCTAAAACCCGATATTACGCACACAAACGTTATTGCGGGCGCGATAATCAAAAATCCGAATCGAGTGTCGGCGTTGCCCTGCCTTGTGGCAAGAACGTCGGAAAGCGCGCCCATAAGCAAGCCGAACGCGATACCCAAAACCAAAAGCGCGCACATAGCGACGGAAAAATACTTTTTGGTGTTTTCGCCGAGCGCGCGTTTTTCGGCAACCGTGCGAGAAAGCGACGTGGGAATACCCGCCGTCGCAAGCACCATAAACAACGCGTATACGGGAAAGACGAGTTGGTACATACCCATACCTTCCGCGCCGAGAATGTTGGTGAGCGGAATGCGATAGAGCGCGCCGAGCATTTTTGCAACTACGCTGCCGACGAGCAAAACCGCCGCTCCCGTAAACATACGCTTTTTGTTTTTTGCCGTCTTTCTCATTCCGTCAACGACGCCGAAATAAGGTCGGCGCAAAAACGCAAATAATCCTTGTCCGAATCTTTTGGCGATTCGTCTTTTATAAGCATAATCGCGCCCACGAGGTCGCCGCCCGCAACGACGGGTTGAACGATAGCGCAATCGCGGGGACAGTCTACGTTGTCGAACGCGTTTGAGAGTGACGACTTGTCCAGCATTTCTTCCTTTCGTCTTCTTATTCTGTTTGAGAGCGCGTCGGATATTTTCGCGCCTTGAAATTGCTTTTTGTTTTTGCCTTCGGCAACGACAACTTCGTTTGCGCTCACCGCAACCGCGTCGCAGTCCTTTGCCTCTGCAAGTGCTTTGATAATCGCTTTGCAAGAGGGTAAAACGCTTTGAAAACCGCTGTATCTTTTGAGAGTCAAGCCCTCGTCGTTTGCGGATATTTCCATCTCGTCGCCGACTTGAAGTCGCATTGTCTTTCGCATTTCTTTGGGGATTACGATTCGACCGAGTTCGTCTATTCTTCTTACGATTCCAACTGCCATAAAGCCTCCGTTTCACATAGTATAAGTCAAACTTCCGCTTATATTCTCGCAAAGGAAAATTTTGTAATAAAACGCAAAACGCGCGCTTTACGCGTGCGTTTCGATAAAATAAAGTACTTTTTTTGCTAATTTGCAAGCAATTTGCTTTCGTCCGCCATCAGATGTAAAATTGCTTCGGCTTCGGTTTTTCAATCACTCTTTCAAGCACGAAAGATGTGTAGTCCACTTCCTCGATAAAGTCGCGCGGAAGGTATTTCACGCGGTTGAATCTTTCAAAATGCTTGAAGTGCGTCGGAAGATTCACGGGTGTTGCCACGTCCACTTTGTAGGATATTTCTTGCAGCATCTTCTGGAAGTTGGACGGCGTGAGCGAAAGTTCGCTCTCATAAATCACGTCGCGCAAAATCTTGTCGCCTTTCATAACTTTTGCCCAAATTTTCATCAGTATTCCTCTACTATTTCACCGAAATAAAACGTATGCAAATCCTTTTGCGGATACCATTTTTCAACGTCTTTCAAGTCCATATTCGCCATAGGCACAACGCCTATGACCTTGCACTCGAAGTACCTTTGACAGCCGCCCACGACGTAGCCGTCCACTCTTTTTGCCTTGACTTTTTCAAGCGAACATTCCGCCCACTTGTCGTATTCGCGACCGCTTTTCGTGCCGCAGAATCTGATTGCGGAAAGCATTTCGCCTTGCCCGGGAACGCTCACCGTAAACGTTGCGAGTTTGTCGATAAACTCTTTTGTGAAACGGCTGTCTCTTACGGGCGCAACGAAGACCTTTTTGCCCCACATAACGCCGACCGTTCCCCAACTCATTGTCATAACGTTGTCGCCCGAACAAAGAAACGCGCCCGTGTTGAACGCCGTGTTCAAACAAGATAATTCGTCGAATCTGTGCATGGTTTTTCCTCTCGAAGTCTATTATATGCGGATTTTCAAAACAAAGTCAAAACATACGATAAAATGTTTTCGAGCGATGTTTTTCGATTGCGTTTTCTTTTTGGTTATGATAACATACTTTCGATGGTGTCGGCAATACCCATCAATAAAAAAAACCGAGGTGTATTTTGAAAAGATCTCTTGTTTATATGGCAAGAGCGGCTGTCATTGCCGCTTTGTACTTTGCCTTGTCCGTAGCACTCAGCGCAATAGCGTTCGGTCCGGTGCAATTCCGCATATCCGAAATTCTCGTATTGCTTCCGCTCATCTTCCCCGAAGCAATCCCCGGGCTTGCGATAGGTTGTTTTTTCACCAACTTTTTCTTCTCGCCGTTCGGTGTATTCGATATGGTTTTGGGCACGCTCGCAACGCTTATCGGCGCGGTGGGAACTTATCTTTTGCGCCGCCGCCCCATACTTGCGACGCTTCCGCCGATAATTGCGAACACTCTTCTCGTTCCCCTCATATTCGTGCTTAACGACGCGTCCACAATCTACTATATCGCGATGTTCGAGATACTCGCTTCGCAAATCATAACTTGTATCGTTTTGGGATTGCCCTTCACGTTCGCGCTTAAAAAAGCGATGATTGCGGCGCATATTCCCCTTCCTCATTCCTCGAAGTACGACACCGCCCCTTATCGCCGCATATTGCCGAGCGAAATCGAGGACGACGAGGACTGAATATTTTATATCTAATATTGCCAAAACATAAAAAGAGCCTTGCAACCGCGAGGCTCTTTTCGTTTCGTTATTTTTTTGATTTCGGATATTATAAACTCGTTTTGCAAACGGTTTATTTTTTTCAAGCGGTTTTATTTTTCAAGCGGGGTGTAGAACACTTTGCCCGCGTAGGGTTTGAGCGTATCGCCGAACTGCTCGTCGTACACCGAAAGAATCTCGGTTGCGCCGCTCGGAATATACTTCTTGACGCGCGAGGCTTTGGCGGGTTTTTTGCTGAGGTTGATGACGACGGTGAGTTTGCTCTTGCCGTCCTCTGCAATCTTGTCGTAGACGAAAAGTTGTTTGTTGTTTGGCAAATACATCTTGAACTCGCCGTAAACCGCCGTATCCTTGTACTCTTTGCGAAGTGCCATTGCCTTTTGGTAGAAATACCAAATTGAATTTTCGTCCTGCATAGCCTTTTCGACGTTGACTTCGGGATAATTCGGGTTGACGGTGTACCACGGCTCGACGGTCGAGAAGCCCGCGTTCTTATTTCCGTTCCATTGCACGGGCGTGCGAGCGCAGTCGCGAGCGGCGGTGTGGGCGACTTTGAGAATGTGCTTGTCGCTGAAACCGAACTTTCTCATAAGGTCGCGCACGCAGAACGTCGAAACGTCCTTGAATTGCGCCCACGGGTCGCTTCCCTTAGGATATTTGTCAAAGTAAAGCGCGGTCATACCGATTTCTTGTCCTTGATAGACGAAGTGCGTGCCCGAAAGGAACGTGTACGCCATACAAAGAGCCTTGCCGCTTTCCACTCTGTATTCCTCGCTACCGTATCTCGAAATGATACGCGCGTGGTCGTGGTTTTCGAGGTAGTTTGCGTTCCACGCTCTGTGGTAGAGTTTTGTTTGCCACTCGTTGAACGTCTTTTTGAGTTTGGGCAGACTGAACGGCGTATGCACCCATTCGATGATTATGCAGTCCGCGTTCATATGCTGGAAAGAAATCATCATATCCAGTTCTTTCTTATTCTCGTTGACGTAGGTGAGCGCGGTTTTGGTGTTCATAAGAGGTGCTTCGCCCACTTGGAACGCGTCGTACTGCTCGATAACCTTGCGATATTCCTGCAAATATTCGTGGATATGCGGACCGTTGTTGTAGTGTTCCATACCCCTCGAAGCGGGCATAAGCCAGTTGCCGTTGGGCAGACCTTCCGCCTTGCTGATTTGAGTGATGACGTCCTCGCGGAATCCGTCCACGCCCATATCCAGCCAGAATCTCATAACGTCTTTGACAGCCTCTCTGACTTTCGGATTGTCGTGATTGAGGTCGGGCTGTTCTTTTGCGTAGAGGTGAAGATAGAACTCTCCTCTTTGCTCGTTGTATTCCCACGCAGACCCGGGGAAAGTGGACATCCAGTTGTTGGGGACTTTCTTTCCGTCCTTGCCTCTGCCCTTGCGCCAAATGTAAAAGTCGGTGTACGGCTCGACTTTAGCGCAACTCTTTTTGAACCAGTCGTGTTGGTCGGAAGTGTGGTTGATAACCAAGTCCATAATCACGCGCATACCGAGCGCGTGCGCCTTTTCGAGCACTTGCTTGAACTCGTCGAGAGTGCCGTATTCGGGATTGATATTCTTGTAATCGGCGATGTCGTAGCCGTAGTCCGCTTGCGGCGAAACGTACAAGGGCGAGAACCAAATCGCGTCGCTTCCGAGACTTTTTATGTATTCGAGTTTTGAAAGCACGCCTTGAAGGTCGCCTATTCCGTCGTCGTTACCGTCGCAAAAAGAGCGCGGCCAAATCTGATAAACGGACATCTCTTTGAACCATTTTCTTTCTTCCATAATTATCTCCCATTAAGCAAAAACGAGGGTTTACACCTCGTTTTTGCAATTATAAACGTTAGTTTTCGCTATTTTCGGTCGTTTCGGTCGATTCGGTCGTTTCGGTCGATTCGGTCGTTTCGGCGGATTCTTGCGTTTCGACTTGTTCGTCTACGCTTTCTTCCCTAACGATAACGTTGCCGTCCTCATCGTATTCGACTTCTTCTTCCTCGTCTTCGTGCGGCGTGAGTGCGATTGCCATAACTTTGAACTTGTCGTCTTTAAGTTTCATTATGCGCACGCCTTGCGTCGCTCTGCCTATCTTGCTGATTTCGTCGGCTTGAACTCTGATGATTACGCCGCTGTCGGTTATCATCATAACGTCGGTGTCGGCGGGAATTACTTTGAGGCTTACGAGAGTGCCCGTCTTGTCGTTGAACGTACCTGCCTTGACGCCCTTGCCCGCTCTGTTTTGAACGGGATAATCGTCAATGCTCGAACGCTTGCCGTAGCCGTTTGACGTTACGGTGAGGATTTCGTCGCCGGGGTGTACCACGTCGAACGCCACGAGGGTCGTATCTCCCGAAATGTTCATCGCCTTGACGCCCATTGCCGTTCTGCCTACGGGGCGCACGTCGTTTTCGTTGAAGTGGATGCTCATACCTTGGCTCGATGCAACCAAAATCTCGTCGTTGCCGCTCGTGATAACCGCGCCGATAAGTTCGTCGTCATCGTTGAACTTGATTGCAATCTTGCCGTTACGCTTGATTGAATCGTATTCTTCGAGGGGCGTCTTTTTGATAAGACCTTTCTTGGTTGCGAGCATAAGGAACTTGTCCGCTCTCTCTTCGGGCATTTGCAAGAACGCCTGAATCTTCTCGCCTTGTTCGAGTTGCAAGAGGTTTACAGCCGCTCTGCCGCGTGCGTTGCGAGTCGCTTCGGGAATCTCGTACGCTTTGAGAGTGAACACTTTGCCTCTGTTGGTGAAGAACATAATTCTCTCGTGCGTATTCGACGTGAATATTCTTTCCACAAAGTCTTCGTCCTTCGCCTTGTGCGCCGTGATACCCATACCGCCTCTGTGTTGAGCCTTGTACTCGGAAACGGGCATACGCTTGATATAACCGCCGTGAGTCATAGAAATGACCACGTCCTCTTTTTCGATGAGGTCTTCGATGTCGATGTCGCCGTAATCGTAGGTGAGTTCGCTCATTCTCGGCGTGTTGTATTGCGCCTTGATTTCGCTCATTTCCTTGACGATGATGTTCTTGACTTCCTCGTCGCTGGAAAGAACCGTATTGAAATAGGCTATTTGCTTGTCGAGATCTTCGAGTTCGGCGTTGATTTTTTCGACTTCGAGACCCGTCAAACGTTGCAAGCGCATATCGAGGATTGCCGCCGCCTGCTTGTCGCTAAGACCATAGTTCTCGATGAGTTTTACGATTGCGTCTTGTCTGTCGCGCGATTTCTTCAAAAGTTCGACGATTGCGTCGATATTTTCGAGCGCGATGTGCAAACCAAGCAAAATATGTTGTCTTTCTTGCGCTTTTTCGAGGTCGAAACGCGTTCTGCGCACGATTACGTCCTTTTGGTGAGCGACGTAGCATTCCAACATCTCTTTGAGGTTGAGAACGCGAGGTACGCCGTCTACGAGCGCGAGCATAATCATACTGAACGTCGTTTGCATCTGCGTTTGCTTGTAGAGTTGGTTGAGAAGCACTTGCGCGTTAACGTCCTTTTTGAGTTCGATGACGATACGCATACCGTGTCTGTCCGTTTCTTCTCTCAAATCGCTGATGCCTTCGAGGCGTTTGTCTTTGACTTGGTCTGCGATGTTTTCGATGAGTTTCGCCTTGTTGACTTGGTAAGGAATCTCGGTCACGACGATACGGCTCTTGCCGTTTGCCATTTCCTCGATTTCCGCCTTTGCGCGAAGCACGCACGCGCCTCTACCCGTGCGATACGCTTGCTTGATGGAATGTCTGCCCAAAACGAGCGCGCCCGTCGGGAAGTCCGGCGCGGGGATATATTCCATAAGCTCATCCACGGTTGCGTCGGGATTGTGCAAGAGCGCGATAGAAGCGTCTATAACCTCGCCGAGATTGTGAGGCGGAATGGACGTTGCCATACCGACTGCGATACCGTCCGAGCCGTTTACGAGCAAGTTGGGGAATCTTGAGGGCAACACGACGGGTTGTTCGCGCGTGTCGTCGAAGTTGGGATAGAAGTCAACCGTCTTTTTGTCGATGTCGCGGATCATTTCGAGCGCGATTTTGGAAAGACGAGCCTCGGTATAACGATATGCCGCCGGCGGATCGCCGTCTATCGAACCGAAGTTGCCGTGACCGTCTACGAGCGGACAGCGAATGGAAAAGTCTTGCGCCAGACGCACCATTGCGTCGTATACGGAACTGTCGCCGTGAGGATGGTATTTGCCGAGCACTTCGCCCACGACCATAGCGCACTTACGATAGGGCTTGTCGGGGGTCAGACCAAGTTCGCTCATAGCGTAAAGAATACGTCTGTGAACGGGTTTCAAACCGTCTCTTACGTCGGGGATTGCACGGGATACGTTGACCGCCATCGCATATGCGATAAAGGATTTTTTAAGTTCGCCGTTTATTTCCACGTCCTTGACGGTCGAGTTGGCTATATGTTGAATATATTCGTTGTTCTTATCGTCTCTTATGTTCGCCATAACTGCCTCCTTATACGTCGAGATCCGTCACGAGTTTCGCATTCTGCTCGATAAATTCGCGGCGAAGTTCGGGTTGCTCGCCCATAAGTATGGAAAAGAGTCGGTCTGCCTCGATCGCGTCGTCCATCGTAACTTTCAAAAGCGTACGTTTTTGCGGATCCATTGTGGTTTCCCAAAGTTGTTCGGGGTTCATTTCGCCGAGACCTTTGTAGCGTTGAAGTTCGCCGCTCTTTCTGCCGAACTCGTTGTAATACGCTTCGAGGCTCTCGTCGTCGTAGAAGTATTGCTCTTGCTTGCCCTTTGCGATCTTGTAAAGAGGCGGCAACGCGATAAATACGTGACCGTTTTCGATGAGCGGACGCATAAAGCGGAACAGGAACGTGAGCATCAAAATACGAATGTGGCTGCCGTCCACATCGGCATCGGTCATACAAATGATACGATTGTAGCGAAGTTTGCTCTCGTCGTACTCTGCGTTGATACCGCAACCGAACGCGGTTATCATCGCCTTGATTTCCTCGTTTTCGAGAACTCTGTGCAATGCGGCTTTTTCGACGTTGAGAATCTTACCTCTCAAAGGAAGAATGGCTTGGAAACGTCTGTCGCGACCTTGCTTTGCGCTTCCGCCTGCCGAGTCACCCTCGACGAGATATATTTCGCAGTTTTTGGGGTCTTTGTCGGTACAGTCGGCAAGTTTGCCGGGGAGCGTGGTGCTTTCGAGCGCGCTCTTTCTTCTCGCGCTCTCGCGCGCCATACGCGCCGCCTCTCTCGCTCTTTGCGCCGTAATGGTTTTAAGCACGAGTTCTTTTGCTTCTCTGGGGTGTTCCTCGAGATACGTTCCGAAACCTTCCGTAACGCCCTTTGCCACCGCTTGGCGCATACTGCTGTTGCCGAGTTTGGTTTTCGTCTGTCCTTCGAATTGCGGCTCTGCGAGTTTAACCGAGATAACAGCCGTAAGACCTTCTCTGACGTCCTCACCACTCAGTTTTTCGCTGCCTTTGAGGATTCCCGACTTGGAGCCGTAATCGTTGATAATCTTCGTCAACGAGGCTTTGAAGCCGTCAAGGTGCGTTCCTCCCTCTTCGGTGTTGATGTTGTTTGCAAACGCCAAAATCGTGTCCGAATAACTGTCGTTATACTGCATTGCGACTTCGATTTCGCTGTCGACGTACTTTTCGTCAAAGTAAATGACTTCGGGGAAGATGGTTTCTTTGGTCTTGTTCATTTCCTCGACGAAAGACACTATGCCGCCGTCGTAACGGAATACCTCTCTGCGCTCGGGTTGAACGCGCTGGTCCGCAAGTTCGATGGTAAGCCCCTTGTTGAGGTATGCGAGTTCGCGAAGACGAGTCTTCATCGTGTCATAGTTGAATTCGAGCGTTTCAAAGATTTCCGCGTCGGGATAGAAGGTTATCGTCGTGCCCGTGTCGGTTGCGTCGCCCACGACCGACAAAGGTCTTTCCGCAATACCGCGGTTGAAACGAATACGGTATAGTTTGCCGTTTTGTCTGACTTCCGCAACCAACCATTCGCTGAGCGCGTTGACGCAGGATACGCCAACGCCGTGCAGACCGCCCGAAATCTTGTAGCCGCCGCTGCCGAATTTTCCGCCCGCGTGAAGTTTGGTCAAAACGACCTCGACTGCGGATTTGCCTTCTTTTTCGATAACGCCGGTAGGAATACCTCTGCCGTTGTCCGTAACGCGAATCGCGCCGTCCGAGAGAATTTCCACGACGATATGCGTGCAGTAGCCTGCGAGCGCTTCGTCGATTGAGTTGTCAACGACTTCCGTCACGAGATGATGCAAACCCCTCGTGTCCGTCGAACCGATATACATACCGGGACGTTTTCTGACAGGGTCGAGTCCTTCGAGAACCTGAATGTCGCCGGCGTCGTAACTGTGTTTGACTTCTTCTGCCATTTTTCCTCCTACATAAAAATATATTTTAGTAAGTAATATATTATTATTTCAATAATAATAAGTAAAAATATTATAACAAGTTATAAACAAAATATCAAGGGTTTTTGTCAAATTTTTGCGGCAGAGTGTCTAAGACGGATCTTTTTCGGCTTTCGGCCGTTTATTGAGCAACCTTACGCCATCGTGTCAATTCGCGATTTTATGCGGTTTGACGACTTTATATCGCTTGCCCTCGCGGCGTTTTTGTTTTACTATATGGGATATGAACATAAAAGAATCTTTGAAAACACCGTCCAATACCGACGAACTCAAACAAATCTACAAGGACAACGGGCTCGTATACTACACTCCGAAAGAGGAACTTTTCCATTCCGTTTCTCACGCGCTCGGCGCGGTGGCGGCTCTCGTCTTTATGATTTTTATGCTTCTTAAAGCCACTACGCCTGCGGCATACGCTTCCGCAGTGTTGTCCTGTCTTCTGATAGCAATCGAATTCAGTGTGTCGGCAACCTATCACGGCGTGTCGGATATGCGCAAAAAACTGATGTGGCGCACTCTCGACTTTCCTGCCGTCAACCTAAACGTTATTGCTTGCGCGACGGCAACCTGCCTTTTGTACGGCAACGTATACGGCTACGTCGCGTTCGGCGTGTCATTTGCAATCGCAATCGTAATCTTCGCGCTGTGCCTTTACCGCTTCGACATTTTCAGAAAAGTGTCCGTAGTCTCAACCTTCGTCATCGGGGGATTGATGTTTGCGGCGTTCTTCACGGCGTATTTCTCACCCAAAGGCATTTCGGCGGCAACGAGTTTCGTCTATCTTGCAGGGCTCGTATCTTGCCTGCTCGGCGCGGCGGTGTTCGGCGTGCATAAACGCTACGTCCATTGCTTATTTCACATCTTCGTGCTGGTAGGTCCGATACTGTTTCTCGTTGCAACCTATATGCAAATAATCGCGTAAAACAGAACGCTTCGCAAATGCGGCGTAATGCCGAACGGCGAAGCGTTAATTTTGCATATACGGTATACTTGTAAACCGTTTTACAGAATATTTTTCTATCTGTCGTTTTTAACAACGTCGACTTTCGATGTGGATATGTTTATATGTGGAAACTTTGTTCGACGTGGAACACCACTAAACAGAGGCTTTTTCGGGCGTAAAACGATTGCTCGAACGCACGAAAAGCATACTTTGTCGCAACTTATCGTCACACGCCGTCAAACCGTCATATAGGCCCTGTGTCATCACAAAGTAAATCTACAAAAACACCGAGCGAGGTTAAATATACCGTCATTATCCGCAAAACCCCTTACGCACATACTCGGAAACACACCGCAAACAAGCCTGTCACCTGCATAAAACAGAAATCGCAAATCATATTTTCAACGTCAATAAACAACCACAAGCAGCAAACAAACCTGCGTTTTAGACCGTTTCGCTCATATCAACACACACTCAAACGACATTCAAAAACATAGAAAAACACGCGACAAAAACACGAGAATGCCGAACAGAAAAGCAGAGAATTTTCATAGCGCATTCAAATACATAGAATTATTGTGAAACTGCCAAATTTTTATAGAAAAATTGAGAAACAAAACACTGCCAAAAATTCGGGTGAAAGAGCGAAAATTTTTCTGTAAAATTTTACAGGGTGAAAGGTCGAAATTTCCCAAAATCAACCAAAAGGCACGCAAAAACGCTACTGTTTAGTGGCTTTTTTGCGGTTCTCGTTTCACGTGAAACCGACGCCGAAAATCAAACCGTTACACGTGAAACATATAATTTTAATGCCCATCACAACCCTGTCGATTCCGCTTTTTCGCTCGAATTTTTTTCATTAATCATCACCGTTTATGTTCTAAAAACATACGCAAAAATCGGCATTTTCTTCCCGTTTTAACACTCAAATTATCTTATGTAAACACCGAAAATTGCACGACTTTAACCGCTTTACACCGCACTTGCAATATTGATACTGCTACTTGAGTCATCGAAACACCGCTCACCCGAAACATCTCACACACCTCTAAAAGAGCAATATGCCAACCATATTGGGCGTTGCCGTTTGTTCGTTGCGACCATTGTTTTATCGTTATCCACATTCTCAAATTTTCCAAAAATTACAAGACCTCTCTTTTGCTACTGTTTAGTGGTATTGTAGCCGTATTTTTCAAATTGTTACACGTGAAACAATTATAGAAAATTGCATATAATCACCGCAGTCGTTGCTTATAATTTGATTTCGCGTTAGTATTATTGCACGGCAACGAATTGCAAATAACTTGCGATAAATTTGCACGGTAAGAAAAGCAAGATTAATCCAAACTATTATAAGAAAAAATGACGTGTTTCAACCTACTTAACGCAAAAAATCGCGACGAATTTAGATTATGACTTGAAAACAACCACTCGACCGAAACAGAATGTTGGCTTGTGGTCAAGCGAGCATCGGAAGCGACATTTTTGGTATGTTGACGCGGTTGAAGAAACGATGTGTTTCGGCCGGATTGACAGCACGACGAAAAAACTCGACGACGGAACTACAATCCAACGCTTTACGCCGCGCAGTAAAAACAGCAAATGGTCTGAACTTAACAAAGAACCCTGTCGCAGAATGGAACGCTTGGGGTGTATGACCGGCAGCGGACGAGCGGTTTTGACGGATATGTCCGACGACGGTTTCGTAATCGACAAAGATATTCGTGCGGCGTTGCAATCCGACGTCGACGTTTGGACAAACTTTCAAAACTTTCCGTCTTTATATAAGAGAGTCCGCATAGACACCATACAAATCAAAAAGAATCACCCCGACGTTTTCGCCGCTCGATTAAACAAATTTATCGAGAACACCAAAAAGGGCGTTGTGTACGGCGAATGGGGAACGGCAACGGCAGACTTCTGTAAACCCTGTCGTTTTGCTTCGATAAATCCGCCTCATGTTCGGATATTTTTTCGATAGACTTTTATTAGGATATCTTATCGTTTTTAAGCGCATAAAACAAATCGTTTTCCGACACAAACACCATAATCATTTTACCGCTTTCAAATTATAAAATAGAAAAGCGGTTTTTTATTTTCTATACGTTACACGTGAAACAATTATAATAACAAGCACCATTCGTTTTTACGTTGCGATTGAATACCGCGTGTTACACTGTCGGCAATTTCTCTAATTAGCGGCATAATGATTTTATAAAGCCACCGTGTATAATTCCTCGTATCAGACACCTCATATCGAATAGGACGGAAGCGATACATATTATTATATATCGCCGTTATTTGCCGCTAAACAAATATATCCGCGTTTGTAACTTTTGCTTTATGCTTTACTTGACGATGCCATATCTCTTTTTTATGCGTTTGATTTGTAATAATTCACTTGCCCGTTAATACCGATATTTGCTTTTTATAATATTTAATTCAATTGTCGCAGAAAATTAAAAATGCAATATCTATAAAATCGAATATTAATCTATGGAAAAATATTCGTTGGCAATGTTATTTATTTTATTCCCGATTCGCAAGTACGTTTAAATCTTGTTTTATTCTTTATTTACCCTCAACAATCTGCACAAACTGCTTTTTCACAATAAATTCGCTTCAAACCGTCACAATATATAAAAAGATATAATGGTTTACTTGTAAACCATTATATCTTTTATCGAATTTCTTTATTTTGGGCGGTTTTATCGATAAAGCCGACTACACAAAATGTCTAATCGGCTTTATTCTGTCCGCATTTTCATTCACTCTGTCTGTCGCGCCGTTTTTTATTATGCGGTTTCTTTTACAATCTTGCGAGATTACGCTTTTTCGTGCTTGACCGGCGGAAGTGCGGTTGCGCCGTCCTTGACCGCTTTGAGGATTTCTGGAAGAATCTTCTCATATCCCGCAACGCCTTTTTCAACGATAGAGAGGAAGCTCACGTTTGCGCTCTCGTCCGCTTTGTCGCTCACCACTTTGACCGAGAAAAGCGGAACGTTGTTTCTCTCGCACGCAATCGCTATGCCTGCAAGTTCCATTTCGCAAATATCCGCGCCAAACTCTTTTGCAAGGCGGCGTTTGTCCTCGCTGCTCGTCACAAACACGTCGCCGCTTGCGACGGTGACAAGTTTCATTTGCTTGCCGATGTTTGCAAGGGTGTTTTGAATCAGGCTTTCGTCAAGATAGAAATAGTTGTCGCGCATACCGCTATACTGTCCGACGCTTCTGTCCGTATCAACGCCCGTGACGTCGAATTGATAGTGCACCACGCGTCTCGGAACGACCAGCTCGCAAAGTTCGAGATTCTTGTTTATCGCTCCCACGAAGCCGAAGTTGAGCACTGCTTCCACGTCGAACAAATCGACGAGAAGTTGAACGGCAAGTGCCGCCTTGATTTCGCCCACGCCCGACGTTGCGAGGTATATCGTATCGCCGTCATATTCGATTTGACTTATCGCAACGCCCGATATGGTGTTTTGCGCCACGACGTTGCCGAGTTTCTTGAAGATTGGCAGAGTTTCTTCCGCCATAGCCGTTATGATTGCAATTCTCATACTGCGCCTCAAAAATTTTATTTTATATATTTTAGCACGTTTTTTGCGTAAGTTCAATATTTGCAAAAACTATTGAAATTTTATTGTTTTTTTATTGATTTATCGCGCTTTTGAAAAACGGCGTTATATCGTTGAAAATCCGCAGAAAAAATGGTATATTGAGAAAAAGAGGTTTTTTATGGACAAGGCATATCTCAGCGAATGTGCAAAGCAAATCGGCGTAGACCTCACCCCGTCGCAACTCGAAAAACTGTGCGGCTATCAAGAGGCGGTCGTCGAAAGCAACAAGGCGTTCAATCTCACCGCAATCATCGAAGATAAAGATTTTGCGGTTAAGCATATACAGGACTCGCTTGCAGGCGCGTCGCTTTTGGCGAGCGGCGCAAAACTTCTCGACATCGGCGCAGGCGCAGGTTTTCCGAGTATGCCCATAGCGATTGTAAGAGAGGACGTATCCGTCACCGCGCTCGATTCCACCGCCAAAAAAATGACGTTCCTTTCGTCTGCGGCAAAAACCCTCAACGTCAAAAATCTCAAAACGATAAGCGCGAGGGCGGAGGACGAAAAGGAATTGTTCGGCACGTTCGATTACGTCACGGCAAGAGCGGTGTCGTCATTGCGCATACTTTTGGAACTTGCAATGCCGTTTTTGAAAGTCGGGGGCAAATTTATCGCCTATAAAACCGACGAGAGTGAACTCGAAACATCTCAAAACGCCGAAAAAACGCTCAACGCAAAGCATATCGAAACCAAATCTCTCACTTTGGCGAATGGTGAAAAGCGCGCGCTTCTGGTCTTTGAAAAGACCGCGCCCACCCCGAAACAATATCCTCGTCAATACGGCGTTATCAAGAAAAAACCGCTGTAAGGCGATTTTCCCAACCGACGACGAAAAATCGAATTGAAAAAACAGCACTTGCAAAAAAATACATATTAAAACCACATATGAAAAACACATATGAAAAACATACAAAGTCGGGCGCAAATTGCGCCCGTTTTTTACATAAAAACCGTAATTTTTTGTCAAAAAAAATTTTATGTGAAACTTTTTGTGAAACGTCGTTGAAAAATTTTTCATTGTATGCTATATTAATTTTATGGCGCAAGTCGTATCGTTTTCCAATCAGAAAGGAGGCGTGGGCAAGACGACTTCGTGCGTGAATCTCGCCTGTTTCGTTGCCTCTTTGGGATACAAAACTTTGCTCGTTGACTTCGACCCGCAAGCCAACGCGACAAGCGCGATGGGGGTCTTCGACAAAAAAATCGAAAATTCGATATACGACGCTCTGCTAAAAGGCGATGCAAACGCTTGCGTGAGGAAGGGCAAATATGCGGATTTCATTCCGTCCTCTCGCGACCTTGCCGGTGCGGAACTGGAAATAGCAAACGCAAAGAATCGGGATTATGTTCTCAAAACGGCCCTCGACCCCGTGAAAGACAAATACGACTTCGTGTTCATAGATTGTGCGCCGAGCATAAATTTGACGCTTATAAACGCTCTAAGCGCGTCTGACGGCGTTATCGTACCCCTACAATGCGAATACTTCGCTCTCGAAGGGCTCAATCAACTGCTCAACACCGTGAGGCTCGTCAAAAAGCACTCGAACGAGAGTTTGCGGCTGTACGGAATCCTTCTTACGATGTTCAGACAGACCAAACTTTCGAGGGAAGTCGAGCAGGACGTGCGGGAAACGTTCAAAGACAAAGTTTTTGAAACGGTTATACCTCAAAACGTTCGCCTTGCCGAATCGCCGAGTTTCGGACAACCGATAATCGAGTTCGACCGTCGGTGTAGCGGCGCAATCGCATACGAAAAACTTGCAAAAGAATATATATCGAAATTTAAGGAGTGAATTATGGCAAACACAAAAAGCGGCCTCGGAACAAAAGGTTTCAATGCTCTTTTCAACGACAATGAAGAAAACGTCAAAGTCGATATTGCCGATGACATTCAGGCACAGGAAATTGACATTACGCTCATCGACCGCAACCCGAATCAGCCGAGAAAAACGTTTGACGAGGACAGTTTGAGAGAGATGGCAACGTCCATTGCGACATACGGCGTATTGCAGCCCTTGCTTTTGGTCAAGACGGACGGCGGCAGATACCTCATCATTGCGGGCGAGCGTCGTTTCAGAGCGAGTTTGCTTGCAGGGCTCAAAAAAGTGCCTGCCATCATACGCGAATTTACGCCGCAACAAATCCAAGAAATTTCTCTCATCGAAAACTTGCACCGCGAGGACCTCAACGCGATCGAAGCGGCAGAGGGTATGCGCGAACTTATGGACAATCACGGACTCACCCAAGAAGAAGTTGCGGTTCGTATCGGCAAATCTCGTCCGTACGTCACCAACACTCTTCGCCTCTTGCAACTTCCCGACGAAGTGACCGCGCTCGTGAGAGAGGGTAAACTTTCCCCCGGTCACGCAAGAACGCTCATATCCATCGACGACAAGGATTATCTAGTGACGCTCGCAAACCAAGCGTGCGACAACAAACTTTCCGTGCGCGACCTCGAAAACCGCGTTCGTCTGTACTTCACGAGAAAAGCCATTCCGTCCGGCCCGAGAGATACAAAAGCGTTGCCGCTCGAACTCAAAGAGTTTGTGGGTGATATGAAACGCATTTTCGCAACGAAAGTCAAACTTGTCGGCAACGACCAAAAGGGCAGAATCACCATTGACTATTTCAACAAGGACGACCTTGACAGGATCTACGCTCTCGTGCAAATCTTGAAGTACAACGACAAACTGTAATTTGCAAAAAGGCATTTTAACAATCAAAAACACGCACATAAAGTGCGTGTTTTGTTATTTTTCGGGTGTGGGGTGAAACCCCACCCGCAATTATTCATTATTAATTATTAATTATTAATTTTCGACTACCGTTCCTTCGTTTATTCTTATTTTTTTTGCCTTATTCGGCAACGTGTATTCGGTGCAGGTGAGTATGGTTTGAAAACCTTTGGTCATTTCCAAAAGCAACGTCTGGCGCGTGTTGTCGAGTTCGGAAAGCACATCGTCGAGAAGCAGGACGGGCGGTTCGCCTATCTCTTTTTTGTAGATTACCACTTCGCCGAGTTTCATTGCAAGCGCAATGGTGCGTTGCTGACCTTGCGAGGCAAACTTGCGACTGTCTTTGCCGTTTATCTCGATTTTTATATCGTCGCGGTGCGGACCTACGGTGCTGAATCCGAGTTCCTTGTCCTTTTGTCTTGCCGCGACTATGGCTTTGTAAAGTTCCTCTTGCAAGTCCTTTTGCACGTCGGTTTTCGAGCCGCTTTCGTACGAGAGGGTGAGCGTTTCTTTTTCGCTGCTCAACGCTTTATGAAATTTTCCCGCCGCATCGTTGAGAGTTGCGATATATTCAATACGCTTTTCGATGATAATCGCGCCTTCCTTTGCAAGTCCGGTATCCCACACGTCGAGCATATCGTCCACGTTCGGATTGAACCGATATTCTTTGAGAAGGTTATTTTTTTGTTTGAGGGTTTTGTTGTAGCGTTGAAGGGCGAGGAAGTACGCCTTTTGCTGTTGCGAAAGCCCAACGTCCAAAAAGCGACGTCTTTCGGACGGCGATTCCTTTACGAGTTTCATTTCGTCCGGGGAAAAGAACACCACGCCGAGTATACCGAGCAGTTCGCCCGCGCGATTTACGGGAATACCGTCCACTGCGACTTTCTTTTTGCCTTGCTCGTCGATTTGCAAGCAAATCGTATGTTTTCTGAATCTCTTTTCGATATTGAGTTTCACCTGCGCCTTGCTTTGTCCGAGCAAAATCATTTCCTTATCTTTGGTTGTGCGAGGGGAATGGAAAACCGAGCAAAGATACACGCTTTCGAGCATATTTGTTTTTCCGCTGGCGTTTTTTCCGAAAAGGACGTTCAACCCGTCGTCGAAATCAACGATGGCATAGGGATAATTTCTGAAATTTTTGAGTTCCAGCGAAAGAATTTTCATACACAACAAGTATAACCCGAGCGTAATTTTTTTTCAACATCTTGTGTTTAAGTTTTCTTTTCGGATTTTTTGCTTGAAAAAGTTGTCGATTTTGGTATAATCGTTTTTATGATTAATATAGAAGAATTTTGGGAAGACGCAAAAAACGATTTGTCGATTTCAATACAAGCGATAAGTTTCGAGGTGTGGATTGACAAATTAGAGCCGGTGTGCTTTGTAGACAACGCAATCGTGCTTGCGACCATTTCCGCAAACGCAAAAAAGACCATAGATTCGAGGTATCGCGACGCAATCAAAGAGGTTGTGTCTTCTCACAATCCTCAAATCACCGACGTTATTATAATCACCCCCGACAAAAAAGCGGAATATCTGAACAAACAGACGGTCTTTATCGAAGATCAAGGCTTTGTCACCAACTTTACCCCCGAAGAAAAGGGCAAAAAGAAATGCCCGTTCCAAGAGAAGTACACTTTTGAAAACTTTGTCGAGGGAAAATCCAACTCGTACGCGCTCGCCGCTTGCAAAACCATAGCCGAAAACCCCGGCACAACTTTCAATCCGTTGTTTATCTACTCGGGCGTAGGTCTTGGCAAAACTCACCTTTTGCATGCGATAGGCAACTATCTTTTCAAGTACAAAAAGAACGTAAACGTTCTTTACGTCAGCGCGGAAGCACTCGTGAGCGAACTTATCAACGTTATACGCAACAAGTCCAACGAGGAAAACAACAAGTTCAGAGAAAAATACCGCTCTTGCGACGTGCTTATGGTGGACGACGTGCAGTTTTTGATAGGCAAGGAAGCGACGCAAGAGGCGTTTTTCCACATTTTCAACGACCTTTATCAAGACAACAAGCAGATTATTTTGACGTCCGACCGCGCGCCGAAAGACCTTACGACGCTCTCGGACAGACTGCGCACGCGCTTCGGTTGCGGGCTTACCGTAGATATTCAAGTTCCCGACACCGAAACGAGAGTTGCAATCCTCAAAAACAAAGCCGCTCAATCCAAATTCGTGCTTAAAGACGACGTTGCCGAGTTCATTGCCGAAATCGCGCCGTCCAACATCAGAGAGATGGAAGGCTTGCTCAACCGCGTTATTTTTTACAGTTCTCTCACAAACAGTTCGGTTTGCACTATTGACGTTGCAAAAGAGGCTATCGGCGGCTTTATCGAGGAAAAGAACGACACCATCGACGCAAGCGGAATCGTGGACGCGGTTTGCAAATACTTCAAAATCTCGTCTGCGGACATCATATCCAAAAAGAAAACCAAAAACATCGTCGAACCGAGAATGATTGCAATCTATCTTATCACCGAACTTTTGCCTATGCCGCTCGTGCAAATCGGCGAGATGTTCGGGGGCAGGGATCATACGACGGTTATCCACGCTCGCGACAAAGTCAGCGAGGAAATCAAATCGAATCCCCGTATCAAAGTCACGGTTGCGGACATTAAAAATATGATTCTCAACAGATAATCAATCAAAAAAGCGGTAAAAAAACAATAAAAAATAATGCAAAAAGCGTGCGAAAAGCACGCTTTTTTCGTTATGTAATTTATTTTTATCAGTCCTTTTTCTCTGTTGTTCCGTTCATCTTGAGATAAAGATTTTTGATTGCGACAAGTCCTGCGCTCTCGCCGTTTTCAACCGCTTTGCCGTACGCTTCGATTGCCTTTTTGTAGTCCTTTCTCACGCCGAATCCGTTTTCGTAGCACAAGCCGAGATTGTAGTACGCAACGCCCGAATTTGTCCTTTTCGCCGCTTCCGTAAAGCACTTTACCGCTTCTTTCGAATTTTTTTCCACGCCTTTTCCTTGCAGATAACAAAGTCCGAGATTTATCACCGCTTCTTCCTCGCCGAGATAGTACGCGTTTTGGAAATACTCAAACGCTTTCTTGCACGCCTTGTCCGTTTTGATGGTGTAGAGGTTGTAAAGTCCCATTTGTACGCACGCCATTGGATTTTCGCCTTTTGCGCTCTTTTTGAGCCAAAATACTGCTTTTTCTTTGTCGGGCGTTACGCCGTAATATCCGCACGCATACGCCATTCCGAGATTATACTGAGCGGCGGCGTTGCCGAGTTTTGCGGCTTTCTTGAACAGTTTGAGGGCGGTTTTCTCGTCCCTTTCAAGTCCGAGTTCGTCGCCGAGATACGCTTCTGCCATTCTTTCGAGTGCGTCGGGGAAGTCCTCTTCCGCCGCCATTCGATAATAGAACAGCGCATTTTTGTAATCGGCTTTTTTGGTTTCGTAAATCGTCGCCATACACCAATAAACGCCGACATAATCCAAATCGCACTGCGCAAAACAATCGAGCGCATCGTCATATTTGCCTTTGTTATAATAGTAATACCCTAAATCGAGAAGAGCGTCGTCTTGTCCGAGTGCCGCCGCTTTTTTAAGATAATAAATATATGCCTTTTTGTCGGGTTCTACCTTATACATACCCGTTTCGCGAACTCTTGCGTACATATAAAGGCTTTCGGGATCGTTGTGGTGAACACCGTCCAAAAGATATTTCAAACCTTTTTCATAGTCGTGCGGAACAAACCTGTCATTGAGATAGACGTAAGCCAAATCGAAATTAAGCGAGTATTCGCCGAGGCTCAAACCTTTTTCGTACCACTCGATTGCCTTTTTTACGTCGGACAATTCCTCGTCGTTTAGGTAGATGGAGCCGATTTTCTTTGCGATATTAACGTCGCCCAGATAAAACGCGCGATCGTAATATTTCAACGCGTTCTTTATATTGTCGATTTCGGGTTCTTTTATAGGCGTATTGAAATAATACAAATCGCCGAGAGATCTTGCCGCTGCCGCCACCCCCAAATCGGAGGCTTTGGCGTAACTCTCGATTGCTTTTTGAATATCCGTTTTTACATATCCGTTTTCATAGCAAAATCCGAGACGGGCAAAGCACTCCGCTTCGCCTTTGTTTGCGCCTTCCGTATAAGCGTCGAACGCTTTTTTGTATTGAGAGCGGTAGCCCCAAGTGTCGCCAAGAACAGTATATGCCAAAACGCCGTTGTCGACGGCTTTTTGATAGTAAATCGTTGCGGTTTTGAAATCGCCGTCATCGGAATATAAGTCGCCGATAGAAACGTAATATTTAGGTTTCTTCTCGGCGAGTTGCTTGTATTTTTTTATTTTATCGTTTATAGTGTTCATATTACCTTTTTACTGATCAGTTAATGATTTAGCGATTTTATGTAATTATACCACTCATCGACAACATCTAAATACGGTTTACCCTCTATTACAATTTGAGTATTCATATTGATCTGCCAAACATAATTAGTGCCATAAACTCTTGCGATATAATATGCCAAACTATCAGTTTGCACACGGTGTATAAAAGTCGTTCCTTTTTCGGTATAAATTGCCGAAAAACAATCGGCAAATAACCAAAAATCAAAATGATCAACCGTCGGTGTTTTGACTTTGTATTTTTTATACAATGTCAAAGTTTGCAAATATGTTTCTTTTTCTTTTACTTCTTTGTTATAAGGAAAATTCTTTGCTTGCCCCGTAAACAGATAATACCACATTGCCATAGCATACTTTGATGTGCTTGCGTGCATTTCGGGTATCACTTCACGCGCATAACCGCTTTTCCCAAGATAAAACAATATATGATGAATATATTCGTGCGAAAAAGAACCGACAGAATACATATTGATGTAATCGCTATACGCATACCCCGTAATACCTGTAGATTTTAGACCATCGTCCAAATAGACGTTAATGTCATACATATTGCTTATGTTGAACACTTCGTCGCTTTCTTTTGTAGTTTTAGCATTATCTTTTAACCAATCGGTTAAAACACTGTATTTTGTAGAAAAAACATCGGCAGGCAATATTATATCGTTATATTCTCTGTTGATATAATAGGTGAAACAGCCTTGTTTAACTTTATATTCGTATTCTTTTGAATATGGCTCAAACGAATATTCGGGTAAACAGACGCCGTATTTCTCAGATAAAAATGAACTCAAATCGTCTTTACTCATAGAAAGAATGTCGATATACGTTTTATTATCGGATAACAAATCTTCTATAAGGCGTTTAGCAAAACTGAATGCGATTTTTCGTTCGTCATCTGCAAGATTGTCGATTTCATACAACGGAAATTGTAAGTCGGAGTATATAGAGTTTTTATTGATAACGGATAAAGGAAATTTTTCGCAAAGCGGCGAATTTGTCAGCAATGCGGAAATACCCGCATAAACACCAAACGGTAAATCGCTTTCTATATTTTGCGAATATAAAAACCAACTTACAATTTCTTCATAAGATGTTTTTGACGGTAATGAAATGCACAAGCCTAACTTTTCGTTAATCCCACAATTAGAAACAAAATTATCGCTTATTATAACGGTAAAATCTGTTTTTAGCAAGGTGTTACTTTTTATCAAAGAATATGCGCCAATCGAGTTTTCTATTAAAAAGTCTATTGTTTTATCGTCTTTAATGTCTGAACCAAGATAAATTTCAACGCTCTCTTTACTATATACTTTATCAAAATCAAATTCATTTGAAGTGTTTAAGTCTTTAACCTTCAATTCGCAACTATCCGTCAAATATTTGGGATCATAGTGCTTTTTTGTACAACAAGCTAACATTGTAGCAGACAGAATAAGCAAAACAACAACTAACGATATTACTACAACACGTTTCTTTGTAGTAGTAATTTTTCCTATATGCTCTGTTTCTCGCTTTAACAAGTTAAACCTCATTTTACATCTCCCATTATTACAACGTTGCAAACGGTTTGGACGATATAAGTTTGTAATCGTCATCGTGCGTGTAAAACTGTTCCATAAGCCAATAAATGCCGTTCGTGCCTTTTTTGATTTTCTTTGCAAGTTGCTCTTTCGTAACGGGCATAACCTGAAATATCGAAATATACTGATTTTTGCTTATATAGCACTTCACGATACGCGGGGTTTTGAACACTTCGGGCAGTAGAAGCACGACGCCTCGATATTTGCCGTCAAGTCCCATATCTATCGTGTCCGAAACGGTTACGTTGTCCTTTTCGTTGAACGCATACTCGGCGGTTGCCCAAAGCAGAGAGTTAAGAAAAAGCCAACTCGTATCGGAGGTTTCGTTGCCCGTGGGGTCGGACACCTCGACTTCGGGGGATATGAACATAACGTATTCGTTGCGGCGGTTTGCTTTTCTGCCCCAGCCTATTTCGCGCTCGGGCATAACGTAATCGCTTGCGCCTATCGTGCAAAGTTTCCAAAACGGCAACTCGTCCGTAGGCTCGAAAACGTAGGTCGTGACGGGTTTCATTTGCTCGGCAACGTCGGACAAAACGTCCTTTTTCAGTTGCAGACTGAAAATCGGTTCTTTGCCCATAACGTCAACGTAGTGTTCGTATAATTTCTGATGTTTTTTGCTTTTCATTTTCATCTCGCCTTTTCAAAAAAAGTATAACATACGCGCGCGATATTTTCAATTAACTTCCTTTTACAAAAGTAAGTTATCACGGCAAACAAGATTAAAAGTCGTTTAATTATATAGATAATTAAAATTTGCGGATTGACTTTGCACATTTGCGGCAATAAAATAGAAGTATGAAAAAACCGTACGTTTGCGTTATAGGCGGCTCTAACGTCGATATAACTTGCACCACATTCACGAAAATCAAAACCAAAGACAGCAACCCGGGCGTAACGTCGCTATCGTGCGGGGGCGTTTCTCGCAATATCGCCGAAAACCTCGCAAGGCTGGGCTTGAATGTCGTGCTAATCACCGTTTTAGGCACGGATTTCAACGCGCATATGATAGAGCAGAACGCGCTTTCGGTGGGCATAGACCTTTCGCACAGCCTCGTCGTAGACGAGCCGTCCTCGTGCTACGTTTCCGTCAACGACGTCGACAACGATATGTTCGTTGGCGTTGCTTCGATGGGTATTCTCGACAAACTCACGCCCGAATTTCTTGCAAAAAATCTCGACGTCATCAACGGCGCGCAATGCGTCGTCACGGACACGAATATTCCGAATTGCCTCGACTTTTTGATAGAAAACGTCAAAGTGCCGATTTTTCTCGACACTGTTTCTGCAAAAAAGACGGTCATCGCAAACGACAAAATCAAAAATCTGCATTGTATAAAACCCAACGAGTACGAAGCGGAAATTCTGTCGGGCATAGAAGTCAAAGACGAAAAGTCCGCTCTTGCCGCTTGCAAAGTCATAGCGCAAAGAAATATAGACACGATTTTCGTAAGTTGTGGCGAAAAGGGGTCGTATTGTTATAATAACGGCAATTTTACGCACGTTCCGTTCTACAAGACCGACGTAAAGAACACGACGGGCGCAGGGGACAGTTTTATGTCGGGCATTGTTTACGGTTTCGCAAAAGGAATGTCCGCGGAATCGAGCGCGGCGTTTGCGGCGGCGTGCGCTACAATCACGGTATCTTCGATAGACACCGTATGTAAGGAACTGTCGGCGGAAAAAGCGTTGGAAATCGTCAATAAAAACGGTGTAAAACAAGCGATTTTTTACAGTAAAAATCAATAAAAAACGGCGTTTTTTTGCGGAAAAATAGCAACAAAATAACGCAAAAAACAACTTAAAAATAACGACGAAAAATAAAATTTCAGAGGAATAAATATGCAAATCAACAACTATCTTAACGTTTCGGAAGAAGTCAAAAACGCGCTTGCAAACAACAAGCCCGTCGTTGCGCTCGAATCTACGATTATCTCTCACGGTATGCCTTATCCAAAGAACGTGGAAACGGCTTTGAGTGTTGAACAAATCGTGCGCGAAAACGGCGCAATCCCTGCAACCATCGCAATAATCGGCGGCAAACTCACCGTCGGTTGCTCAAAAGAGGAAATCGAAAGACTGGGGAAGGGCGGACTTAACGTGCCAAAAGTTTCGAGGCGCGACATTCCGTTTATCGTGGCAAAAGGACAGGACGGCGCAACTACGGTTGCGGCAACGATGTACATTGCTCACCTTGCGGGAATCGACGTTTTCGCAACGGGCGGTATCGGCGGCGTGCATAGAAAAGCGGAAACCACTATGGACATCTCGGCAGACCTTGACGAACTTCAACAGACCAGCGTTATGGTCGTTTGTGCCGGCGCAAAATCCATTCTCGACATCGGCTTGACACTCGAATGTCTCGAAACGAGAGGTGTTCCCGTTGTCGGCTACAAGACGGAAGATATGCCTGCGTTTTACACGCAAAAAAGCGGATTCAAGGTTGACTATCGCATCGACACGCCCCAAGAAATCGCGGCAGCGTACTTTGCAAAAAATCAAGTCGGACTCAACGGCGGTATGCTTGTAACGAATCCCATTCCCGACGAATACGCAATGGACGCAGACTACATCAATCAAAACATCGCGCAAGCCCTCGAAGAATGTGAAAAACTCGGCATACACGGTAAACAAACCACGCCGTATTTGCTCGACAAAATCCAAAAACTCACGGCAGGCAAGAGTCTTGAAGCAAACATTCAACTCGTATACAACAACGCTCGTCTCGCCTCAAAAATCGCTTCTTCGCTTGCTTCTCTCAAAGCGAACGCATAACTTTGCGCCGAATGTAAAATAAACAAATTATAATTATATATAATTATAAAAAACCCTCGCAAAATTTATTGCGAGGTTTTTTATATAAGATTTCGGGAAAAATAGGGGATACGTTTTGTTAATTAATAATAATATGCGTTTTTACGATATAATTTTTTCTCTATAAGAGTAACCGTCGTGTACTCTAAAATCACACATCACCCCTTCCCTTCGGGCTTTCCCCTATTGCTCAAACCAACGCCATTTCTCTGCAAAATTACACATCGTTCGCAAGAGGGGAAGTCGGCACTCACATAGATAGGTATCGTCCTCTCATTATGCCACTGCTCTTTGTGCGCCAGGCAGTGGCCAACAGACGGCGCAGTCGCTTGTACTGTTCGTCAAGTTCGGCGCTCAAAGGCTCGCCGCCGTTGCGGCTCGTGTTACGTCTGCGAATAAGCACATACCGTTAATAAGTACGCCTTGAATGAGTGTTCGTCAAAAGTCCGCTCTGCAAGTTCGCGGACGGCGTTTTTTTTCGCATTTTAACACTCTAATAAAACTGCGATATTGAGATGAAGAACAAGAAAACGCCCTTTTGTGAACCCGCCCAACGTACATTGCGTACGTGACGGGTAAGCAAAAGGGCGTTGCCGCAGTTATTCGCTCAATAGCACAGTTTTATCCTATAACTCTGAGCGGTAATATCAAGTATAACCACCTGTCGCCTTCCCCCTTAATAATTCCGGGGGCAGTGGAAGTGGTGAAGTTGAGAGTTACAAACGGCTCGTCGATTGCGTGCATACAATCGATGATGTATTTTGAATTGAAACCGATAGTGAGGTCTTTGCCTTTGAGTCCGATTGTGACTTTTTCGTTGATTTCGCCGTCGTCACTGTGTGCGTTGAGGGATATGGAATCTTCCTTGATTTCCATTTTGACGTAGGATTTCTTTTCGGTGCGGTTGATGAGAGACACACGGTCGATTGCGTTTTCAAACAACTTTTTGTCAACGGTGACTTCTGTTGTAAACACGCTCGGAATGATCTTTTCGTAATTGATGTAATCCTCGCCGATGAGTCTTGTTACAATTTTGGTGTGGAAAAGGTCCACCATAATGTAGTTTTTCTCAACATACACGGTGATTGTTTCCTCGCCGTCGTCGATAAGACGAGAAAGTTCGTTCATACTCTTTGCGGGAACAATGATTTTGTCAACGACGCCGTTGTTTTTGATTTGCGCTTTTGAAAGAGCAAGTCTGTATCCGTCGGAAGCAACCGCTTCGACTTCTTCTTCCTTGATATTGAGGCATACGCCGCGAAGGGAAGGTCTCGCTTCGTCCACAGCGACGTTGAATATAACTTTGGATATGATGTCTTTCAATTCTTTTTTGAGAATGATGAAAGAGTTTTGAGTGTCAACTTCTTTGAAAACGGGATATTCGTCCGCACTCATACATTTGATTTGAAGTTCACTGTCCAAATATTTGATGATGAGTTTCGAACTGTCCGTTCCGTCAAGTTCGACTTGTTCTTCTTCGATCTTTTTGGCGTAGTCGGCAAAGAGTTTTCCGGGCACGACGATTTCGCCTTCGATAAGCACTTGCGCGTTGATTTTCTTTTCGATGGCAAGTTCGAGATCGGTTGCAAAAATGGTGAGTGTATCGCCCAGTGCCGTGAGTTTTACACCGTCGAGAATAGGATTGTTTCTCTTGACGGGAAGTGCCTTTACAACTTTTGCGAGAGCGTCGCTCAATTCGTTTCCTTGACAAATAAGTTTCATATTCCGCCTATATATTTATTATTGTTTATTTCTTTAATAATGATAACATAAATAAGCGATGTTGACAAGTGGAAAATCATTCATCAACCACAATGTCTTGCAATCGCAAATTTGTTTTATCGCAATATATTGTCATTTTCATCGTGTAGATATGTTGATATTTATCCTTAGGTTATCAACAATGTTTACACCTTCGTTCGCATTTGTCAACAAGTCCCGTTTATCGTCAAAAATTTAGGCTCGAAAACGAGAATGCAAGCGAGAAAACGTATCCGATAACGAGACTTATCGCAAACATTGCGCCAAACACCGCAAGATTTCGTTTTGTGTGCTTCACGTCTTTGAACAGATACACGAACGCAACGCCCGCGTTCATACAAAGTCCGCCGAGAGTCGCGCCGAATCCAAGTCCGCCCATAATGTAAAGTTCGCTTATCACGACGGACGAAACGCAGTTCGGAATCGCACCCACTATAACTGCAAGCAGCGGCGCAAGGTATTTGTTCGACGTAAGGAAGGTTATCAGATTTTCTTCGCCGACCTTGTTCACGATTATGCCGAATATAAGATTCACCACGAGAACGTATGCGAATATCTCGAGCGAGTGAAGAAGGGGATGTATCAAGAATCTGTCGATTTTGTCTTTCTTTTCGGAATTTTCCGTCTTATCCGACTTCTTTGAATCCTTTTCTTGTTGCTTTAAGTTGTTGGTTTCTTTCTCGAACTCTTCACATTCTTTACACTCGTCGCAACAACAATCTGTATTTTCATCTTTCTTATTCTCAACAAGTTCTGCGCCGTCGCAATCGGTGAGTTTAATCTTATAGTTTTCGTTGCAGTGCGCAACGTGATGTTCCACTTTCTTTCTGCTCTTTGAAAGAACAAGGTCTATGATATATCCGAACGCAAGACCCAAAACAAACTTCAAAGCAATAAGCGGCAATACGTGCAATGCCTTGTCCGGCGTGCCTAAAAATATAGGCAACGCTTCGTCGCTTGTTGCAATATATACGCCTATCAACGTGCCGACGGTTATGTGCCTTTTTTGATATAAATCCGTTGCGACCACGCTGAATCCGCATTGAGGCAACAGCGAAATACTCACGCCAATCAGCGGTGCGAGTTTGCCTTTTAGGGATATTTTTTCGGACAGTTTCGGCTCGATAAGCGCAATGATGTATTGGAAAACAACCACCACCGCAAATATTTTCAAACTGTCCAGAAGCGCGTCGATAATAACTTCTTTCATAATGCCTATATTATATCACACTAAATATAAATAAGACTTTTATTTTTTTTTAATATTATGTTTTAATAAATCAAGGCAACAGAAACTGCCGTATAAAATAAAAATATAAAAAGCGCAAAATTTACAAAACAGCGGTTTTATTATGTTGATTTGTTTATATAAACCGTTTATTGTGTAAAAAAACAAAAGAAACCCTATATTTCAGGTTTCTCTGTATTTCAACATCATTTTTTTGAATAAATCCTGCGTCGAAGGCGGTGTGTAAGTGATTGAGTTTGCGCCTGCTTCGATGGTTTTCAAAATACTTTCTTCCGTTTTCCCACCCGACGCAATTATCGGAATATCGGGAAAGTTTTGCCTTATACTCGCAACCACTTCGGGTGTGTCCTGCGCGCACGCCACGTTCAGAATCGTCGCGCCGCTTTCGATTCTCGATAATATATAGGTGTCTTTTTTCGTGACCGTTATAATGACGGGAATGTCCACAGCCATCGCGACGGCAGAGAGGTTGAGATTTGATACTGGTGCGTTTAGAACGACTCCCATCGCGCCTTGTAAATATATTTCGGCATTTCCAAAATATTGTGGCGCAATCTCGTGTTGATTTTCGGTGCAGATGTTTTCATATTTTTTTCACTCATACATACACCTCGCATATAATTGTTATCTTATAAAAACATACAACTGTTAAAAAACAATTAAAGTTTCAAAAATCCGTTTTGCGCGGCGAGAGTAAAAAATAATAAATAGAGTGGTGCATAAATACAAAAAATCGTTGACAAATTCTCTCGGAAAGATTATTATAAACAAGCATTGAAAAACAAATGCCTGTTTAGCTCAGTCGGTAGAGCATTCGGCTGTTAACCGAAGTGTCGGGGGTCCGAGTCCCTCAACAGGCGCCAAAAAAGAACGCAAATAGCGTTCTTTTTTTATTGCGCGTGTTGAGTGTCCCGATATAAGCGCGCCAAAAAGAACGCAAAAGCGTTCTTTTTTTATGTCTGTTGGAAACTCTGACCCCAGCCGCACGATTGTGCGGCGGCACTATGTGCCACTATTTTATAGTTTTATAGTTATATTTTAGATGTTTGAGGATTTTATGGACTTAATTTACAAAATAGGATAAAATCGAAGTATGCAAATAAACGTATCCAACGTAGCGGTAGAATATGACGGAACACCTGTGATTTATCAGGCTGATTTTGTCATTCACGAAAACGAAAAAATCGCGCTTATCGGTCGCAACGGTTGCGGAAAAACCACGCTTCTCAAAGTTTTGACGGGTGAGGTTGAGTGCCAAAAGGGCGAGGACGACGCGCCGTACGGCGTTTTTACAAGCGGCAATCCCGTCATAGGTTTTTTGAAGCAGACCAGCAACGACGATAAGTCCAAAACTATGCTCGACGAGATTTTGGAAGCGTATTCCGATTTACTCGGCATAGAGGCGGATATGGAAAGCGCGCTTTCAGCGCTGCAAACGGATTCGTGCGACCAAAACGTAAAAAGATATTCTCGTCTTTGCGAACAATTCGAGAGAGAGGGCGGATATACCTATAAAAAAGAATACCTCACGGCGGTGAAAAAGTTTGGGTTTTCAAATGAGGATATGAAAAAGCCGCTGTGTGAGTTTTCGGGCGGACAGCGCACCAAAATCGCGCTTTTGAAACTGCTTTTGTCAAAGCCGGACGTTTTGCTTTTGGACGAGCCCACAAACCATTTGGATTTAGAGGCAATCGAGTGGCTTGAAAACTATCTTTGCGCATACAAAAAATCCTGCGTGATAGTGTCGCACGATCGTATGTTTTTGGACAAAATCGTGAACGTCGTATACGAAATCGAGTACGGCGAAACGAAGCGATATGCAGGCAACTACACCTCGTTTATGGCGCAAAAACAGCAAGCCTACGACAAGGCACTCAAAGACTCGATTATGCGCAAAAAGGAAATAGACCGCCTTACCGCGCTCGTTGAAAAGTTCAGATACAAGGCGAACAAAGCCGCAATGGCGCAAGCAAAACTCAAACAAATCGAGCGCATAGGCGAAGTGGGAACGCCGAGCAATTTCGATACGGCAACATTCCGTTCCAACTTTCAACCCGAACGCGAAACCGTCGAAAAAGCGGTTGTTATCGACAAACTCGTATTCGGCTACGACAAGCCGCTCGGCGAAGTTGACACCATTGTCAAAAGAGGTCAAAAAGTCGGCATAATAGGGCAGAACGGCACGGGCAAATCCACACTTGTGAAAACAATCGTTCACAAACTGAAACCGCTCGGCGGCAGCACAACATTCGGGCTTCACGCACAAGTCGGGTATTTCGACCAAACCTCGACGCAAGGTTTTTCAACGCTCTCGGTGCTCGAAGATTTCCAAAACGAATTTCCTATGTTGTCAAACACCGAAGCGCGCAGTGCGCTCGGCGCGTTTATGCTCACGGGAGACGACGTTTTCAAGCGTATATGCGACCTGTCGGGCGGCGAAAAAGTTAGGCTCGCACTTTGCAAAATATTGAGAAAAAAACCTAATATTCTCATACTCGACGAGCCGACCAACCATATGGACATCATCGGCAAAGAAACGCTTGAAAGACTGCTTTCAAACTACACGGGAACGGTGATAACCGTGTCGCACGACAGATATTTTATCAACAGAGTGTGCTCGAGACTCATAGTTTTCAACGACGGGAAAATCGAACTTTTCGACGGCAAATATTCCGAATACGAATCGAGAAAAACCGCAAGCGAAAGTGGTGATAATCAAGGCAAATCCGTCGAAGTTAAGAAAAAAGAGAAGCCCGTATCGCAAAGCAAAGAAGAAGCGAGGCGCGCGCACAGAATGAGTTTTCTCGAAGAAAAAATGAACGTCATAAACGAGCAAATTTCTTCTTTGCAAGATGTTATGCATAACGATGAAAGCGTGTATACCGACTACGTAAAGATTGCCGAAATCGAGTCTCAAATTTCCGCACTCAAAGAAAATCTCGCGCCTATTGAAGAAGAATGGCTCGAACTTTCCGAAAAGTAAAAAGACGCAAGATTTTTACAAAACGAATATTTAATCAAAACAAAAACGGCCGGTTAACAGCCGTTTTTGCGTTTTTAATATGGTTTTGAAGTGCATCGTTTTGTTTGATTAATACGTTACGCTTTAATACGCTTTACACTTTGTAGCCGTACGCTTTTTCGAGGTTGACGGCGATGCCGTTTTGGATTGTAAGACTACGGAAGAAGTTTTCGAGCGTTATATCCGAGATAACTTCCTTAACGCCGTTTTCAAGCCCGCTTATATCCGCATACATAATGAGTTGTCCCATTGTCATAGTTGCGAATTTATTTTCAACGTCGTCGCTCAAATCATCGAGTTTGCTTTCCTTGAAGTCGTAGAACAAACTTCCTTCCGTTATATCCATAATATCGGAAATCTTAGCGTTTTTGATGACGCCGTTGATGTTCTCTATCGTGACTTGCTCTCTTGCAATCATACGAAGCACCGCTTCGCTCTTTTCGTTTTCGACGTTCACCCTTGCGGCGAGGTGGGGAAGCGGATTTGTGTATGACGCGCTGCCGCCTGACGTGGTGTTGTAAACTTCGTTGACTTGCGCAAGGTAGCCCACGACGACGCGGTATCTTGCGGTGCTGTCATGTACGCCGTCAACATAGGTTTCCGCTTTGCCGTTTATGACGGTGTACGCGCCGTTTGCGTCCTTGACATAGATATTTTCGCAGTATTGTTTTGCATAAAGCACATCCGCTTTTTTATATGCATAACTATCGTCGCCGACAACGCCGGGTGTGGATTTGTCCACAAAGTATACCGTGTCGGGATTTTGCTGTTTTTGGTAGATGGTTTCACCTGCATGGGCAAGGTTTGACGAGTCATACTTCACATATTTGCCGTTGATGAGAACGTACAAATCTCCACTTTCATTTTTATATTTGTTGAAAGTATAATCTGTTCCGTCAACGCGTTTGTAAAGTTTTTCGGATGTGGTTTCTCCCACCGTTGAGGACGACAGGTTTTTGTATGCGACGTATGCGCAGAGAGCGGCGTTGTGGTCGTATACATAATTGGTTCCGTCTTTTGTACCATAGTAATAAATATTGCCCGATGCAATGTCGGTGAGCGATTTGGTTTGTTGGTATTTGAAAGTACCCTCGCCGATTTTTCTGTCGTTGAGAAGGGCATCGCTTGCTTTGACGAAAGCGTAGGTTCTTGCGATATACTTGCCCGTTTTGTCGTAGACGTAGGTGAAGGGTTTTTCGTTTCCTTCCGAATCGATTTCCTCGCCGACCTTATCGACGATGAAGCGGTCGTTTTCGTAAACGGTGCTCGTGTTTCTGTCAAAGGTCGCGTCGATGCTCTCGATTGTCGAGAACTCGTACACGTCCACGAGTTCGGAAAGAAGCATATCTTTCATCACGATTTCCATTGCGGTTGACAAATCGTCAACGGGGACGTACGCAAGGCGTTTGATAACGGACGAACTCGTGCCCGCGATTTTGACTTTGTAGTTCTTGTGTGCGTCGGTAACCGTCGAGGGGATAGAACCGCCTTGGCGCATAAAGAGGTGATTTTCAACGTCGTAGTAGAAGTAGGACGTGTCGGGATTGACGGTTGCTTCTTGCTCGTAAATATCCGCGTCGATGTCCATAACGTCGCCGAGCGTGAGTTTTCCGAACGAATTTGAAAAGTCGCCGAGCGTTGAATACGCCATACGTTGAAGCACCGCAGACGACGGCGTATAGCCGAGTTCGGTTGCGTCCGTCTTGCGGGTGTAGGTTTTAAGTCCGCCGTGCTGCACGGGATTGTAGAGCGTGAAGTAGAACGCTTTTGCGTATTTGCCGTTTTCATCGGAAACGTAATTGCCCTCGTCGTCTTTCGAGAAGCGGTCAATTCCGAAATACTCGTTGCCGTCGCAGTAGACGTATTTATCCTCGACCACTTTGACGTACTTGCCGTTTGCCGATTCGGTGTACTCGTAAAACGCGATGTCGGTCGTTTCGGCAAGGGTGAGTTGGTCGGATATATTGCCGAGTTCGGTGACGAGGCAATCTCTTGCCTTGAGCGATTGCATAAGGCGAGAGGACGTTTCGTTTATTTCGATGACTTCGTCCACTTTGAGCGTATTCACGACTTCGCTTATATTGTCGAGGGTAGCGTCCTTTTTGGACAGCGATTTCATAAGGATATTGTCTCCGCTTTCGATTCGTACAAGTTCGTCGAAGAACATATCGTTGAGTCTTGCGCCGATGTCGTCGAGAGTGTAGCCGCGCCTTGCCATTTGTTGAAGAGCAAGAGCCGTTGCGCCTTGCGTGGCGCGTGTATATCTCGTTGCCGCGCCGTCGGTATCGGCGTTGTAGAGACGGTATCTTGCAACCGCGACGAATGCGGTTTCGCCGTCCGCAACCGCCGTCACCGCGCTATACGTTCCGTCCGCTTGTTTTTCGTAAAGTTGAACGCCCTCGCCGTGCGCGTATACGTTGTAGGGGACGTACACTTCGCATTTGACGTATGCGCCGTCCGTTGCTGCTTCGTACAAGTCGTATTTTATGTCGAGCACTTCGCCTATCGTAAGTTTGTTTGCGATCGTGTCGATGTCTTTGAGGGTGCAACCTCTTTTTGCCAGAGCCTTCATAATCGGGGCGGACTCGTCCTTGACGTCGACGAGTTCGTCGATTTTGAGGTCGTTGATTTTCGTGCCTATCTCGCTGAGTTTGCAGTCTTTGAGAGCGATGATTGCCTTTGCGGTGTCGGGCTTGGTTGTGTCGACGACATCGCCTATCGTGAATTGGTCGAGAATGTTGTCGGCATGTTGAAGTTCCACGACGGTCATATTAGACACGATTTGAAGGATTTGCGCCGAAGTGCCTTTGTGTATGCGCAAGTACGGCTTTCTGCCGCCTGCTTCTTCGCCCTCGTCGAGGGTGCGGAGCATACTGTCTTTGTCGATTTTATCGTCCATAACATAGAATGGCGCGCTTTCCTCGTACTTTCCGTCTTCGAGTTTGTATTTTACCTCTTGAACGTCGAGTTTATTGCCTTTGATGTCGGGCGTTTTTGAGAACGTAATATCGGTCAAGGGTACGAATCCTTTCGATACAAGGGTGTATTTCGCGCCGTTGAATGTTGCAATGCGGTTGGCATACGCAACGATATAAAGGCTTGCGGCGCTCGATGTGCTTGTTGCGACGACGTATTGAACGTGACGATAGTACGTCGTTTTGTTCTCGTCGGCAGAGAAGCCTTCCGCATAGCAGGAATTGTCTACGACGTATTTTTCGTTTTCTTCGCCGTTTTCGCCCTTTACGGTCTTTTTGACGTAGCGAAGTTCTTTTTCGACGAGTTTGTCTGTTGTACCGTCGTTATCGGTGTCGATTGCGCCGGAAATATACGTTTCAACGCCGAGCGCGGGGACGTAATTCGCATTTGCAAGGTCGGATTTTGAAACTTCTTCGTATTTGTCAACCTTTTGGTATACGAGGTTTTCGCCCTTGGGAATAAACGTGTCGGAATCCACTTCCAGAAGTTTGTCGAGGGTGATTGCGTTCACAACCGCACCGAAAGCGGACAAAGCAACGTCTTGCAACGTCGCAATGAGTTTGTTGTCCTCAACGCCGATGTCGATGCCGAAGTTGTCCTTTATCTTTCTCACCGAGATGTCGCCGTTTAGCGACCCCATAATATTCTCTATTGCGGATTTTACGTTGTTGTCGAGGTTGTCGTCGAGTATGGGCAAATTAAAATCCGAAAAGTTTATGTCGGCAAGTTTGCTCACGTCGTCGAGCGTGAACGAGTTTACCACAATGGACAAGTCGTTCAAAATATCCTTGACGGGGGCAGTGTAGAAGTCTTTTGAGGTGAAGTCTATTCCGCTTATTCCGTTGAGGACGGCAAGACCGTAGTGCTGATACAACGTCTGCAACGACACGCTCCCCGAAGAAACGCCCTGTATGTCGGCCATAACGTTTTTGACGGCGTCGAGAATGGTTTGATTGTAAAGGTCGCTATCGGCAGCAATCGGACCTTCCTCTGTGAAATTCGATTGCAGTTGACCCACCGTAATTGACGTGCCCAAGGCGACAACCGCGCCTCCGATTGCGAGGACAAAAAGTATGATGCCGATCACCATACCGAGAACGAATGTTAAAGTTCCGCGAAGTACTTTCATAATATACCCCATAATATTAAACGTGTCTGCACAAAGCAGACACGAGGTTTATCAACCGAAAATTTCGGTGAAAAGTTTTGCCACAGGATTGTTTTGATAAAAATATCCGCAAACAGTCGAGGAAGAGAGAGCCTCGTCCACCGTCGGCAGTTTGTCTTTGAGCGCGTTGAGTATCGCAAGCACGACGAGGATAAACACCAGCGCGAACGCCGTCGACACGATTGCGCCGAAAATGCGGTCTATCGCTTTCAGCGCGCCCGATTCGGACGTGTGCATTTTGGCAAATATCTTGCGAAGAAGCCAGCATATAAGACCCAAAGCGACGCAGTACACGACAAACATAATCACCGCAACGATTATGTCGGACACAAACGTGCCGGCAACGCCGCCTACCGACTGTCCGTCTTCGGTGATGAACGTCTTTGCAAGCCACAGCGCGAATTTGCCTTTGAGAGATGAAGTCAATCCGTCGCCCATGCTGTTTTCAAGTTCGACTTTCGACGTTCCTTCCTCGCCCGACACTTCGACGTAATATTTTTTCTCGCCCGTTTCGCTGTCAGTGCTTATAAATATTTTTTGAGAGTAAATCTTGTCGCCGCTCTCGATTTTTTCGGTTATGGAAGATTCCATATTTTTGAACATATCGAGATTGCGCACCGAATCGAAAGTGGGGGTGATTAAAAGCAGTGCCGAAAGCATAATCGCAATCGAGAGGAACACGCCCTTGAAGGATTTCGAGAATCCGCGTATGACGCCAAAAATCAAGCCGAGCGCGACAACGACGAAAAACGCGATGTCCGCGTAAGGTATATCGGCAGATAGTAAGAATGACGTCATAGTTGTTCCTTCCGGTGTGCGCAAGCGTACGCCATAGGCGCGCATATGCGCAAAAAGTTGATTATAAACATTATAACCTGATATGGAATTATATGCAATACAAAAACAAAAAAAGTTCGGCTGCGCCCCGAACCCTTTTGAAAAACGGCGGAAAAATCGCGAAAATCTGCGTGCGCACACTCATTCACACAAGTGCCGCTTTCAGCATAATCGCTATTTCATTTGCCAAATTGTCAACATAAACAGGCGATACGGTCATAAGTTGCATAAGGGGGTCGCTTTGATTGCGGGCAACTATACCCAAGACGCCTATATCGCCGAAACGCTCGGATTTGCCCGTCACGCCCGAGGGACACACCCCGTCGTCGCGAAGCACGATTTGTCCCACTTTATCCTTGCTTCCGAGCGAAGCGTCCACTGCGACGAACAATGCGTTTTGGTGCACGGACTTTATAAACGCAAGCCATTCTTGCATATTTTTGCCGTTGATTTGCGCCTCGTCCGTGCCGTATACGAATGCGGGAACATTATATTTTGTTGTGAGAAGAGTGCCGACGGACGGTCCGAGAGAGTCGCCCGAAATAGCGTTCGTGCCGAAACATACGACCACGATTTCTCTGTCGCCTTTTTCGATTATGTCGTTGAACATACGCGCAACGAACGGCGCGAGAGGGTCGTATTCGTCGCCACTTTCGGACTCTGCCACGCAAGAGGAAAGTTGAGAGGGAATATAGATTTTTTCGATTTCGTCTTGTTTACGTTTCGTTTTTCTCATTGCCTAATTATTGCCGCGCGCCGAAAATCTAAACGCTAAATGACGGTATTTTTGCAGCGTTTGACCCAAAAGAATAAAATCGCGATTTTTGCACACGATATGGCAAAAGGAGGTGTGATATGGAAGACAAAAATCTCGTCAAAAGAGTTGCGGAACTCGGCAATATGAACGTGATGATTTTGTTCCTTTTGGTTGCATTCATTGCGTTTTCCGTGGGACTTGCATTCTTCTTTCTCGTTCCGGGAAGCGTCGGCTACGGCATCGGCGTCACCATGTTCGTCGTTGCGGGTTTGCTGTTCGTTATCGGCGAAGTGAACTATTTTTCAAAGATGAAGAAAATCCAAACGGAATAACGAAAACGTTATAACCTAAAAGCGGCGGAAAATAGTGTTCCGCACAAAGGAAACGACGTTCGATGAAAAACACATCGAACGCCGTTTCTTTGCGTTCTGTTTCAAGAGTTATGCGGGTTCCGAGGGAGGGTGCGAGTTTCGTTGCGGTATATGTACAATGATTTACAGGTTTTTTTATGATTGTATTTTTGATTGTACGATATAACGTTTGACAGCGGCGGCAACGTCTTTTGCGGCTTTTTTAATTTGCAAAGCGTATATTTTGCCAAAAATATTAAAAATGCGTGGCGGTTTAATGCGTTTTTAATGGTTTTTCTTTAACATTTAGGCATACTAACTCAAAAGGCGCGGCGACAGGGAACGTAAAATATTTCTTGTTGCATTGACTTTTTCGTATTTAATTTTTATAATATGTAGAACATAATATATGATTATTGCGGAATCGTCGCACCGCGTCGATTTCAGGAGGATAGATGAAACCAACCACAAGACGCACACTCATCATCGTCGGCGTGATACTTCTCGTCATCATCGCGTTCGTTATCGCGTATGAACTGACAAGACCCACCGAAATAAACTATCAGGGTACGGAAGACAGTTTCGTAGAGATGCTCAAACGCGGCGAGATTCAGGCAATTTATATCGAGGGCGGTTATTCTGCAAACATACAAAAGAAAGGCGACAAAGGCTATGGCTATTTCGTCAACACGCAAGGCAGAGTCGCTTTTTCCGAAGTCATCAAGGAATTTACCACCGCAGGCTTGCTTGACGGCGTAACCGTAAGATACGACGACCCGTCCAGCGGTTCGCTTCTTTCGAGCATTCTCGTTCCGCTCATTCTTTACGCCGCGCTTTTCGGCATATTTATGGTCGTGTTGAGAAAGAGCGCGGGTGCGCAAGGTCAAGCCCTCAACTTCGGCAAGACAAAAGCAAACCAAGTGCGCGACATCAAAGTCAGATTCAACGACGTTGCGGGCGCAGAGGAAGAAAAGCAGGAATTGCAAGAAATAGTGGACTTCCTCAAACATCCCAAAAAGTATACGGATATAGGCGCGCGTATTCCGCGCGGCGTTCTTCTCGTAGGCCCTCCCGGCACGGGCAAAACGCTCTTTGCAAAGGCGGTTGCGGGAGAGGCGAACGTGCCGTTCTTCTCCATAAGCGGTTCGGACTTCGTGGAAATGTTCGTAGGCGTGGGCGCGTCGAGAGTGAGAGATCTGTTCGAACAAGCGCAAAAGAATATGCCTTGCATCATCTTCATCGACGAAATCGACGCAGTGGGTCGTCAACGCGGCGCGGGGCTTGGCGGCGGCAACGACGAAAGAGAACAAACCCTCAACCAACTTCTCGTTCAAATGGACGGCTTCGAGGCAAGCAGTTCCATTATCGTTATGGCGGCGACCAACCGCGCTGATATACTTGACCCCGCTCTTATGCGTCCGGGCAGATTCGACAGACAAATTTACGTCAACGTTCCCGACGTCAAGGGCAGAGAGGAAATCTTCAAAGTTCACTCTCGCAACAAACCGCTTGCGTCCGACATCAACTTCAAGTCGCTTGCAAGGCTCACCCCCGGATTTACGGGCGCGGACATAGAGAACATTCTCAACGAATCCGCGATTTTGGCGGCGAGAGCAAACAGAAAGGTCATCACGATGAAGGACATCAGCGAGGCTGTCAACAAAGTTATGGCAGGTCCTGCAAAGAAATCCCGTCTTATCACCGAGTCCGACAAGCGTATCACCGCATATCACGAGAGCGGTCACGCAATCGTCGCAAAACGCATGAAACATTGCGATGACGTACACGAGGTGAGCATAATCCCTCGCGGTATGGCGGCAGGCTACACAATAACCCTTCCCGAAAACGACGACAACCATATGACAAAGGGCAAACTGCTCGACGACATCGCAATGATGCTCGGCGGACGCGCGGCGGAAGAGATCGTCATCAAGGACATCTCGACGGGCGCGTCGAACGACATTCAGAGAGCCACGCAACTTGCAAGACGTATGGTCACCGAGTGGGGTATGTCCGAATCTATCGGCAATATGTATCTCGGCACGAGCGAGGAAGTGTTCCTTGGCAGAGATTATCAAGCGCACCTCACTTATAGCGAGGAAGTTGCGGCAAAGATCGACGAGGAAGTCAAAACCATCATCGATAAGCAATATCAGGTCGCTTTGAATATATTGAAAGAAAATCGCTCTATTATGGACGCGATGGTCAAGGCTCTTTACGAGAAGGAAACCATCTACGAAGACGAAATCAACGCTTTGTTCGGTCAAGAGTCGAGCGGTGAGAGTTTGTTCTCGTCCAAGATAAACAGACCCGAGGGCAATGAAAACGGCGAATCCGCAGATAAAGCAACTTCCGAAAATAAGGATAAAGACGCCGAATAATCAAGGGGAAATATGAAAATTTCCGAAGCAAAAAAGCGCGATTTGCAAGTCATTATGCAAAAAGACCCTGCCGCCACGAGCAGTAGGATTGTAAGACGAACGTACACAGGGTATAAAGCCCTGTGTGCTTATCGTTATGCGCACAAGTTGTGGCTCAAAGGCATGAAGTCGCTCGCCCTTTACGTTTCTTTCAAGGCAAAGGAAAAGACGGGCATAGACATTCACCCCGCCGCGACGATAGGAAACGGAATATTCATCGACCACGGCGTTGGACTCGTCATAGGCGAAACTGCAGAAATAGGCGACAACTGCGTGCTTTATCAAGGAGTAACGCTGGGCGGCACGGGCAAGGACGCGGGCAAGCGTCATCCCACGCTCGACGAGGGCGTTATGGTGTCGGCGGGCGCAAAGGTTTTAGGTCCGGTACATATCGGCGCGCACAGCAAAATCGGCGCGGGAAGCGTGGTGCTCAAAGACGTTCCGCCGTACTCGACCGTAGTCGGCGTTCCCGGCAGAGTGGTCAAGCAAGACGGCAAGCGAATCGCGGATATGGACCAGATTCTTCTTCCCGACCCCATTATGGAAGAATTTTTGAGGCTCAACAAGCGTGTTTACGAACTCGAAAAGGCACTCGACGTGCGCTCTTGCAGATATTCCATAACCGTCGACGAGGACAATGTTCTTCCGTCCGAAGTCGAGGAAATCGAGTCGCAATTCGAGCAAAACAAATCTCAGGCGGACAAACCGCAGAAATAAAAGGACAAAGTTCCGTATGAAAATTTACAATACGCTAACGAGAAAAAAAGAGGACTTTTCGCCCATTCACGAAGGTCAAATCAATATGTACGCGTGCGGAATCACGGTTTCGGGCGAGGCGCACATCGGCCACGCTTATCAAGCCCTCATTTACGATATAATTCGCAAGTATTTCGAGAAAATCGGCTACAAAGTCAACTACGCTCGCAATTATACGGACGTTGACGACAAGATTATCGCAAAGTCCCAAGAAACGGGCATACCGCCTCTCGAATACGCAAGTATGATGATCGACCGCATAGACAAACTTATGCGCAAATTCGAGGTTGACGACCCCACGATTTGGCTCAAAGCGACTTGCAACATCGACAATATCATAGACTTCGTGTCCAAACTCATAGAAAAGGGTCACGCCTACGCAACCGACAGAGGCGACGTGTATTTTTCCGTCGAAAGTTTCCCCGGCTACGGTAAACTCAGCGGCAGAAGGCTCGAAGACGCTTACGAGAGCGTGCGTATCGAAAACGAGGAAAACAAGCGCAATCCTCTCGACTTTGCGCTTTGGAAGTCGGCAAAGGAAGGCGAAATATACTGGGAATCACCGTGGGGTAAGGGCAGACCCGGTTGGCACATCGAATGTTCGGCTATGAACAGAGCGGCGTTCGGCGATCAAATCGACATTCACGGCGGCGGCAGAGATCTCATCTTCCCCCACCACGAAAACGAGATTGCGCAAACCGAATCGCTCACGGGCAAGCAGTTTGCAAAATACTGGATCCACAACGGACTTATCAAGGTCAACGGACAGAAGATGAGCAAGTCGCTCGGCAACAGTTTGCTTCTTTCCGACCTTCTCGACGAGTACAAACCCGAAACGATAAAGTACGCGCTTTTGCAGACGAATTACAGAGGCGACATCAATATCACCGACGAACTTTTCCCCGACGCGGACAAGCATATGTACGATTTTTACAAGGTGCTTGACGAGGTGAACGAAAGCGGACTTTCGAGCGACAAGCAAAGCAAGTGGATTGACGACGGATTCAATCGCGCAATGGACGACGATTTCAACACGGCAAAGGCACTTGCGGATTTGTTCGGCATATTCAAAGGCATAAGAGCGAAGTTGAGAGCGGGCGATTCCGAAGCGGTTGCGGACGCAAAACAAGTTGTGAAAACCTACGATTTGCTCGGACTTTTCAGAAGCAATCCGAAAGATTTCATCGCATACTACGAGCAAAAGCAAAAAGCCAAAGAGGGTGCCGTACCCAAGGAAGTTCTCGACCTCGTTGAGCAACGCAAGGTTGCCAAAGCCAACAAAGACTGGGCAAGCGCGGACGCAATAAGAGCAAAAATAAACGCGCTCGGCTACGTCGTCAAAGACACCAAAGACGGCTCGTTTGCGGAAAAGGCATAAAATGTATATAAAACACAAAAACAAGGTTTATATTTGCAAAACAATGCGATAAAAACCTTGTTTTGCAATATAAAAGCAAAACACACGAAACTATTTACACGGGGAAGGACATATGAAACGACGCATATTTACGGCTCTCGATAATCTTGCCAAAAGAGATGTTTTCGACCAAAAATACGCGCAACTCGAAAAAAGGCGAGAGGAATTAGACAAGAAAATCAAGCGCGAGGAAAGAGAGGCAAAACTCGTGCTTGCCAAAGAGAACGTTGCCAACATCACGGCAAAGGCAAAGAAGCAAGCAAAAAAGCAAGCGAAGAAAGCCGCTTACGACGCAAAGTACCTTTACGTTGCGGGCGGACACGCAAAGAACGAGTTTTTGGGCTGGCTCACGATTTTTAGTTTCCGTCGCTCGCACAAGGTCAAAACCACGAGATTTTTGAGATACGACCAAAACGACAAACGCCTTTATCTCGATATATACGAGAGAAAAGATAGGGACAGAAGCAAAAAAGCACGCGTGTTTATCTACATTCACGGCGGCGGCTGGATAGGCGGACTTCCCGAAACAAGAGAGGCTTACACCACCAAACTTTGCGAGAAAACGGGGTATTTCGTGGCAAGTCTGTATTACGGCGACGCGCCCTTTTACGGTCATCCCGAGATGATTCAAAACGTGTACAAAGCGTTTGCTTGGCTCAAGGACCACGCCGACGAGTATAACATAGATATGGACCACATATTCGTGGGCGGCGAGAGCGCGGGCGCGCATTTGAGCAGTATGGCGGGCGCGATAAGCACCAATCCCGAATATGCCGCGCACTTTGACCTTGACGAACGCTCGAAGGACCAAAAAATATCCGCGCTTATGCTCAACTGCGGCGTGTACGACTTCCCAAAAGCCGTACATACGGGCTTCAAAAACATAGGCATTTACACTCAATCCTATTGCAAGGGTACGCCCGTCGAGGAATGTAGCGAGGAACTGCAAAAAGAGGTTTCGCCCATCAACTGGGTGACGGAAAACTTTCCGCCGACGTTCGCAATCTCGGCAGAGAACGACAAACTCGCAGTGCTCACTTTCGACCTCGTGAAGAAGTTTCAGCAACTCGGCGTTGCGTACGAACACTATCACGGCGAGGGCAAATGGGCGGTGCACGCATTCCCCGTCGCGCAATTCCTCAAAATATCCAAAGAGGCAATGAAGCGCACAATCGCATTCCTCAACTACTTCGAGATAGAGTAAAGCGGAAACGATTCGCAAACGGTCAGAACGGCTAAGTTATATTGTTATAGATATAAATATAAAAAGATAAGGATTGTTGCAAAAAAACAATAATAAAACGTATAAAAAAAGCACGAAAATCGTGCTTTTTTGCTATTTTTTATGCGGGATTTCACATCTTGCCCGTGCTGCCGAAGCCGCCTTGTCCGCGGTCGGTGTCGTTTAGGGTTTCCGCTTCTTCGAAGTCGGCGACAAAGCAGGGCGCAATCACAAGTTGCGCAACGCGTTCCTTATCCTCTATGGTTTGCGGCGCGTCCGAGTGGTTGTGCAGTGACACGATAATCTCGCCTCTGTAATCGCAATCGATAACGCCCACTTTGTTTGCGGGCGCAAGCGAGCGTTTGCTTGCAAGTCCGCTTCGAGCGTACACGAGTCCGACAAGTCCGTCGGGAATCTCGATTGCAATGCCCGTGTGTACAAACACGGTTTGATGAGGCTCGACGGTGATTGCTTTTCCTTCGCAAGCGTACAAGTCCGCCCCTGCGGAAAACTGCGTGCCGTATTTGGGTATTATTGCATTTTTATTCAGTTTTTTGAGTTTTACGGATATGTGTTGCATAGTTCCTCCGATTGCGCAAAGAATGATATTCCTTTGCGCAATGATATCGCCTATGACGGTGATATCACTTTGTGATGAAATCGTGCAGTTTGCACGATGATATCCAAACTTCGTTTGGGTTGCGGAATATTTGAATATTCCATATGTCATTCCGAGGAGCAACATCGTTGCGATGTAGGAATCAAGGCGACAGCCGCATTTCGCTTCGCTGGATTCCCACGCTTACGCTCGGAATGACAACGAATCATTCGGTTTCGCAGCCTCCGAGACGTTGCTCGTAGACAGGCGGAGCCGAATAATATGCAACGACAAAGAATCGTTGTGAGCATCAACTTTCACCGTTGCAACTGCCGAGCCGCCTCAAAGTTGCAACCCCTTACGTCACAAACAAATGCTCTGATTTGTTTGTGACAGGACGTTTGCGCCAAAATATTTGTCAAGCCATCTTGAAAAGATGGGTGACAAGTGTTTTGCATTCGGCGCAAAACATTTTTATTCCCATTCGATAGTCGCCGGGGGCTTACCCGTCACATCATAGCAAACGCGGCTTATACCTTTCACTTCGTTGACAATGCGCGACGCCATTTTTGTGAGCAAGTCGTAGGGCAGGCGAGTGTATTCCGCCGTCATAAAGTCGGACGTGGTGACCGCTCTTATCACGACGACGTAGCCGTAGTTGCGGTAGTCGCCGATTACGCCGACGGATTTCGTGTCGGTGATGACTGCAAAATACTGGTCGGATTTGATTCCGCTTGCAGCGATTTCTTCACGCACGATTGCGTCCGCGTCGCGCAAGACGTCGAGTTTCTCTTTGGTTATTTCGCCGATAGTGCGGATTGAAAGTCCCGGGCCGGGGAAGGGCTGACGATTGACGAGATAGTCGGGCAAACCGAGTTTTTTGCCGATTATGCGCACTTCGTCTTTGAAAAGCCCGCGCAAGGGTTCGACAAGACCGACAAAAGGCATATCTTTGGGCAATCCGCCTACGTTGTGGTGGCTCTTGATGTTTGCCGAGTTGTTTGCGCCCGATTCGATGACGTCGGGATAAATCGTGCCTTGCGCAAGGAAGTCGTATCCCTTTTGCGCGTTTGCGACTTCCGCAAACGTCTTGACAAATTCCTCGCCGATAATCTTTCTTTTGCGTTCGGGGTCGGTTACGCCCGCGATTTCGGAAAGGAATTTCTCGCTTGCGTCCACAACTTCGAGTTTGAGGGGAAGGGGCGCAAACGCTTCTTTGATTTGTTTGGTTTCGTCCTTGCGCATAAAGCCGTGGTCGACGTACACGCACAGAAGTTGGTCGGGAATGGCTTTGCTTATGAGAGCCGCCACGACCGAACTGTCAACGCCGCCCGAAAGGCCGAGAAGAACTTTCCTGTCGCCGACTTTTTCGCGTATGAGTTTGATTTGGGTGTCGATATAGTCGTCAAGCGAGTAGTCGCGCTTTGCGCCGCACACGTTTAAGACGAAGTTTTCAAGCACCTTGTTTCCGTTGAGCGAACGCTCTACTTCGGGGTGGAATTGCACGCCGTAAATATGCTTTTGCTCGTTTGCGATTGCCGCGCACGGACAATCCGACGTGGTTGCCACAACCTCGAATCCGTCGGGAACTTGCGCAACGTAGTCGGTGTGGCTCATAAGCATTTCTTCTTCGCCCGAAAGGCCGTCGAAAATCGCGCAGTCGCCGATGAAAACTTTCGTTTGACCATACTCGCGCACCGTGCCTTCCTTTACGACGCCGCCGAAAGAGTGGGCGATGTACTGCATACCGTAGCATATGCCCAAAACGGGCACGCCCAGATCGAACACGGCTTTCGAGCAACGCGGCGAATTTTCGAGATAAACGCTGTTAGGTCCGCCCGTAAAGATAATGCCGATAGGGTCGATTTCTTTGAGTTTTTCCTCTGAAATGCAAGACGGCTCGACGACGGAATACACGTTCATTCTGCGCACCGAGCGCGCGATGAGTTCCTTGTATTGTCCGCCGAAATCCAGAACGAGAATGGTTTGGTTTTTCATATGTTCTCCTACAAAGGTTAATTCGATATGTATATACAAAAGTTTTGTTGACGTATATAAAAGATTATATCTAATTCTTCGCTCAAAGAAAAGCGGATTGTCAAAAAAACGGAATTAATAAATAATAAATGTCGCGCGTATTTGTCAATCGAAACAAACGACGATTTGCTAAATATGACGCAATCGACGGTTTATATTGAAAAAAGAGCGTGATAAACGCTCTTTTTTGTCAATATCGTATCGTTTTGAATTAATGTTTTTGTTCTTTTGCGGATTTGACGAACGCGCTGAAAATCGGGTTGGCGACTTCGGGACGAGAGGTAAATTCGGGGTGGAATTGTACGCCCACGAAGAAGGGGTGGTCTTTGACTTCCACGGTTTCGACGATGTGTCCGTCGGGGGACGTGCCGCTTATCACCAGACCGCCTTTTTCAAAATCGGCAAGGTAGTCCGAATTGAACTCGTATCTGTGGCGGTGGCGTTCTTCGATGACGTCCCGATTTGCATACGCTTCTTTGATTTTCGTGCCGTCTTTGAGGGCGCAGGGGTATGCGCCGAGTCGCATAGTACCGCCGATTTTTTTGCCTTTCTTGTCGGGAAGTATGTCGATGACGTGGCTGCCGCTTTCTGAAAATTCGCCGCTTGTCGCATCCTTGATTCCGAGTACGTCGCGAGCGTATTCAATGACGGTGACTTGCATACCGAGGCAAATTCCGAGATAGGGGATTTTGTTTTCGCGCGCGTACTTGCAAGCGCAAATCATACCCTCGACGCCTCGCGTGCCGAAGCCGCCCGGTATTATGATTCCGTCCGCGTCTTTGAGTTTTTCTGCGACGTTTTTATCCGTGAGAGTTTCGCTGTCAATCCATTTGAGGTCTATGCCCGTTTTGTTCGCGCCGCCTGCGTGCTTGATTGCTTCGACGAGCGAAATGTACGAGTCGCGCAAGGAAACGTATTTGCCCACGATTGCGATTTTCGTCTTGACGGACGTGATTTTGAGGTCGGCGACTTTTTCCTTCCATTCGGTGAGGTCGCATTTGTTTTTGAGCGAGAGAGCCTTGCTTATCGCCTTGTAAAGTCCGTTGCGATTGAGCATTGCGGGGGCGTCGTAAAGGCATTTTACGGTTGTGCTCGGCACGACGGCTTGTTCGTCGATAGAGCAGAAAAGCGAAATCTTTTTGATGATTTCTTCGGGAGGTTTTTTGTCCGAGCGCGCCACGACTACGTCGGGGAATATGCCGAAGCGTTGCAGTTCGCGCACGGAATGTTGCACGGGTTTTGACTTAAATTCGTCCGAGCAAGCCATATAAAGAAGCAGACAGACGTGTACGAACGCGCAGTTTTCTCTGCCTACGTCGAGGCTGAACTGGCGCAAGGCTTCGAGGTAGGGTTGGCTTTCGATGTCGCCCACCGTTCCGCCTATCTCGGTGATGAGAATGTCCGCGCCCGTCTCGTTTGCGGTGTCGAGAATGTGCTGTTTTATCTCGTTGGTGACGTGCGGAATGATTTGCACGGTTTTGCCGCCGTACTCGCCGTTTCTTTCCTTGTTGAGAACGTTTTGGTACACTTTGCCGCTCGTGAGGGTGGAACTCTTGGTGAGGTTCTCGTTTATAAACCTTTCGTAGTGTCCGAGGTCGAGGTCGGTTTCCGCGCCGTCGCGGGTTACGAACACCTCGCCGTGCTGGGTGGGGTTAAGCGTACCGGGGTCGATGTTCATATAGGGGTCGAATTTTTCGATATATACGCTGTATCCCGCCGACTTCAAAAGTCTGCCGAGCGACGCTGCGACGATACCTTTGCCGAGTCCCGAAACGACTCCGCCCGTTACGAAAATGTACTTGCTCATATGTGTGCCTCCGTGTGAATATTTGCGCTTTTGTGTGCGATTTTGCGTTTCTTAAGGTTGTTTTTGCCTCAAAAAAACAAAAAAAAGGCGTTTTTTTTTAGCAACTTTCGTTTGCCAAAAAGAAAAACGCCTTTTCAGGTCCTTTTTTATTCGTTTCCCGTCCTTTGAAACAAGCCTCGATTTCTGCCGAGCGACGATTTGAAACGCCGTCCGCTTTTTTCAAAAAACAGTTGTAATAATATCATATTTTCGTCGTATGTCAACGACTTTTTCGCAACTTTTTTCAAAAAATTTCGCCGTATATTTTTATATGTATACGCGTGCGGTTTATGTTTTTACAATATTGTGAAAATTATAACAAAAACAGAATATAAACCGCATTTGAGGTATTGACACGCACTTTACGGAAATGTATAATTTAATCATCCTAAAAAAATCATAAAGGAGAAAATTTATGAAAAAACTTGTAGCATTCATACTTTGTATGGCACTCGTTATCACTTGCGTCGCTTGCTTCGCGGCTTGCAACCCCAAAGAAGATGATGGTTTTTCAGTTAAGCAATACGACTATGATGCAATCAGCGATACTTGCACATCTGCGGACGGCAAGTACGAAGTTGCATTCGTCACCGACGTCGGACAACTTAAAGATAAATCCTTCAACCAAGGAACTTGGGAAGGACTCAAGAGATATGCTTACGAGAACAGCAAAACCTATAAGTATTATCAACCTGCAAACGGTGACCAAGCCACCGACGCAGACAGATTCAATGCTATGAAAGCAGCTGTTGACAACGGTGCACAAATCGTTGTGTGCGCAGGTTTCTTGCAAGAAACGGCTCTCAAACAAGCAGCAAGCACGTATCCCGACACCAAATTCGTCTTCATCGACGGTTATCCGATCGGTTATGATAACGTTGCACCTATCAGCTACCAAGAAGAACAATCCGGTTATCTTGCAGGCTATGCAGCGGTTATGGAAGGCTACACTAAACTCGGTTTCGCAGGCGGTGGCGGCGGTGCTAACCCCGCGTGCTGCAGATTCGGTTACGGCTTCTTGCAAGGTGCAGACGCAGCGGCAGCAGTCAAAAACGTTGACGTTACCGTAAAATATAGCTGGTTGTACGGCGGCGCATTCGGTCCTTCCACCGAGTTGCAAACGATGCTTAGCGGTTGGTATTCCACCGGTACGGAAGTTATCTTCTGCTGTGGCGGTACGATGTGCAAATCTGCGTTTGCGGCAGCATCTGCAAACCAAGGCAAAGTCATAGGCGTTGACGTTGACCAATCCGCAGAATCTTCCACCGTTATTACTTCTGCAATGAAAGGTCTTCGCGAATCCGTTATGATCGCACTCGGCAAGTTCTACGAAGGTAAGTTTAGCGATCTCGCAGGTGTGTCTACCGTTCTCGGCGCAGCGGACGATGCAGTCGGTCTTCCCACCGCAACGTGGTCTATGAAGAACTTCACGCTCAAAGATTACACTGAACTCTTTGAAAAGATGAAGAAAGGCGAAATCGCCGTTGACAACAATGCCGCTAACTACAACAAAGCGTATACACACGTTACCGTTGAAGAAATCAAGTAATTGTTGAAAACAACATAAAAAAGAAGGCGAAAGCCTTCTTTTTTTTTATGCTCTTTTTTCAAAAAATGCAAATGCGGGCAAAAAGATTTTTTTATCGCTCTTGATATTGATAAATATATATAGTATAATTTTTCTATACATTTTATAAAAGAATAGCCCGAACAAACAAGACTTTTGATTTTTGCTTTTTTGAAACAGCGTTCGATAGGGGGATTCTTTGTAAGAAGGAAAGTATGGCAAAACGAAAAAACGACACCGAAAACACGTCAGTCATTCAGAATGATGCGATAACCGAAGTGGAAGATGCAAGCCCCTCAAGAGAGCAGGCAACCGACGTTTCGGAAAACATACAAACTGAATTTGCGGACAATTCGAGCGCGCAAGACGATTTCGTCATCGAAATGCGCCACATCACGAAAGAATTTCCGGGCATCATCGCAAACGACGACATCACATTGCAACTCAAACGCGGCGAAATCCACGCGCTTTTGGGGGAAAACGGCGCGGGCAAATCTACGCTTATGTCCGTTCTTTTCGGATTGTATCAACCCGAAAAGGGCGAGATTTTGAAAGACGGAAAAGTCGTCAAAATCAACAGCCCGAACGACGCAACCGCTCTGGGCATAGGAATGGTGCACCAACACTTCAAACTCGTCGAGGTGTTCAGCGTCCTCGACAACATCATTTTGGGTGCGGAACCGAACAAGGCAGGATTTCTCACAAAGAAAGAAGCGCGCACGAAAGTTGTTGAGTTGAGCGAGAAGTACGGGCTTAAAATCGACCCCGACGCAATCATCGAGGACATCACCGTCGGTATGCAACAGCGCACCGAAATTTTGAAAATGCTTTACCGCGACAACGAGATTCTCATTTTCGACGAACCGACCGCGGTTTTGACCCCTCAGGAAATAGACGAACTTATGCAGATTATGCGCAATCTCGCCGCCGAGGGAAAATCCATTCTTTTCATCACTCACAAACTCAACGAAATTATGGCGGTTGCCGACCGTTGCACCGTTTTGCGTAAGGGTAAATATATTGCAACCGTAAATACAAAAGACACGACAAAAGAAGAGCTTTCGACAATGATGGTCGGACGTCCTGTACAGTTGCAAGTGAACAAAGACGACGCAACCCCGACAGACGAAATCCTCAGAGTTGAGAATTTGTGCGTCGAAGGCAGAGCACACAAGAAACTTGCGGTCAAAGACGTTTCTTTCACCGTACACGCGGGAGAAATCGTTTGTATCGCGGGTATCGACGGAAACGGACAGACCGAACTCGTATACGGACTTACGGGACTTGAAAAACTCGCACCCAACGTCGAAGAAACGGCGGAAAGAAAAATAGACGTTCCCGTTTGGACAAAACTCAAAGACGTCGAAAAAACCGAAAGAGCAAAACTCTTTTTCAAACAAGTCGGCGAATTTATCAAATACTTCTTCGTTAAACTCGGCTTCAAGATTTGGGACGGACTGAAAAAGTTTGGCGAAGGCGTTGCGTCCAAATGCGTTGCGCTCCGGAATAAACTCGTATTCGTATTCGACAAGAAAAAGAGAGAGAGTATCGACGTAAACGCGGATGTCAAGGGCAGAGTTTATTTCTGCGGACAAGATATAACGAAAGCTTCGGTTGGCAAAAGAAATCACTCGGGTATAAGTCATATTCCCGAAGACAGACATAAACACGGTCTTGTTCTCGATTATACGCTCGAACAAAATATGGTTCTTCAACGTTACAAAGAGAAAGACTTCCAAAAAGCAGGCTTCATCAGATTCAAACAAGTTCGCAACTATGCGAATTCTCTAATTGAACAATACGACGTAAGAAGCGGTCAAGGCGCAATAACTACGGCTCGCAGTATGTCGGGCGGAAACCAACAAAAAGCAATCGTCGCAAGAGAACTCGACAGACCGCACAAATTGCTTATCGCCGTTCAGCCCACGAGAGGTTTGGACGTCGGCGCAATCGAGTATATCCACTCGCAAATCGTCAAAGACAGAGATAACGGCGCAGGCGTGCTTCTCGTTTCGTTGGAACTCGACGAAGTTATGAACCTCAGCGACAGAATTTTGGTTATGTACGAGGGCGAAATCGTCGGCGAACTCGACCCAAAGAAGACAACCGTGCAAGAACTCGGCTTGTATATGGCGGGTGCAAAGAGGCAGAACTTTGCCGAAACAAATGAACTCGAAAACGAGGAAGATAGAACGGAGGAAAGAACCGATGAAAACTAATAAAGCAACAGAATGGTTTCGCTCGGTTTTCAAAGGGACAGACCAAGAACCTGCAAAATTGTTAACCGCAATGAAGAAAAATTCGGTTTCTTCCGTATTGTCTTCGATAATTTCAATTTTAATCGGTATGATTGTGGGAAGCATAGTCATTTTGATTATCTCTCTTGCAACCGACAATTTACCGATTTCGCAAGCCGGCGACGCAATCAAACTGGTGTTTTTCGGCTTGTTTTCCACAACGCGTGACGCAAACGGCGTGCTTCAATTAGGATTCAATCCCGTCAACTTCGGCGATATGTTGTTCAGAGCCACGCCGCTTATTATGACGGGTCTTTCCGTTGCTATTGCGTTTAAGACCGGTTTGTTCAATATCGGCGCACCCGGACAATACTTGCTGTCGACGTATGTGACGCTGTCCATTGCCTTGTCTATACCGACGACGGTTTGCCCGGCGTGGATAGTTTGGATAGTGGCATTTATCGGCGGTATGGCGGCAGGTTTCGTGTGGGGCGCGATTCCCGGATTGCTTAAATCTTTGTTGAACATCAACGAAGTTATCACTTGTATTATGACCAACTGGATCGCCGCCAACTTGGTGACGTGGTTGTTTGATATCAGTAATTTGAAAAACGCGAACGAAGCGGGCAAAATCGGTTATATTATGCCTACTTCAAAAAACGGCGTTGTCACACCGAAACTCGGTTTGGACAAATTGTTCCCCGGTTCGCAAGTCGATATGGGTATTTTGATTGCAATTCTTATTGCGGTTATAGTGTACATCGTTTTAACCAAAACGACGTTCGGTTATGAATTGAAAGCGTGCGGCGCAAACAGACACGCAGCAAAATACGCAGGTATAAAAGACAAACGCAACATCGTATTGTCGATGGCAATCGCAGGATCGCTCGCAGGCGGTGCGGCGGCATTGTATTGGTTGTCAGGTCATACCGAGTTTTATTGGAATACGTCCCAAACGCTTCCGGCGGTAGGCTTTAACGGAATACCCGTTTCGTTGCTTGCGGCAAACAACCCGATTGGCGTGATAATTACGGGTATCTTTATGTCGATGCTCAATATTTCGGGTATACAAATCAGAAACCTTACGGGTTACAACGAGTACGTCACGGATATTATTATCGCAATAATCGTATACCTCAGTTCGTTCTCTTTGATTATAAAAACGTGGATTACGGGCGGAAGACGTAAAAATACGAAAAAGGTCGAGCCGAGCATCGTGCTTAAAGACAACGCAAATCCTGTCGAAGTTGATTTTGCATCTTCCAAAGATACGAAGACGGAAAACGAAGAAGTTCCGTACGACAGTTTGCAAGGCTCGTCGGTTGCGGATTATCCCCAAAACGACGAGACACCCGAAGATGAAACGAAGGAGGAAAACTAATGGCATTCCTTATTCAACAAACGTTAATGTTTGCAATTCCCCTTATGATAGTTGCTCTTGCAGGCGTTTTTGCAGAGCGTAGCGGTATTATCAACCTTGCATTGGAAGGCGTTATGATTATCGGCGCATTCGTCGGCGTTTTGTTCGTCAGAGAAATGCAAGTAGCGCGAGTATTTTCAATCGAAAACGCACAAACGTTGCTCGTATTGGCAATGTTGTTATCGGCGGCAGTAGGTGCGGTATTTTCGCTGCTGCTGTCATTTGCGGCAGTAAACTTGAAAGCAGACCAAACGATTGGCGGTACGGCACTCAATATGTTAGCGCCGGCACTCGTTTTGTTCTTGATAAGAATCCTTGCCAACCAAAATACTCTTGATATGGCAAGAGGCGACGCGGCAGAATGGTTTATGTTGTTCAAGACCGATTTCGGATTTGAAAAATCGCAAGAATTGAGCGTTATAGGGGAAGTCTTGTTTAACAGAGTTTATATTTCTTCCTATATCTGCATTGGAATATTCATAATCCTGGCGGTGCTTTTGTATACGACAAAATTCGGTTTGCGCTTGCGTTCGTGCGGTGAAAATCCACAAGCGGCGGCATCGTTGGGCATCAACGTTTACGGTATGAGATATGCAGGTACGACGATTTCGGGCGCGCTTGCAGGTCTTGGCGGATTCGTTTATGCTTTGACGACTTCCAACTGTTCTTCAACGGGCGAAGTCGCCGGCTTCGGATTCTTGGCATTGGCAGTTATGATTTTCGGCAACTGGAAACCGCTGAATATCGCCGGTTCGGCGTTGCTGTTCGGCTTGTTTAAGTGTATCGGCGCGGCGTATGCTACGTTGGATATAAACGGCGACGGCGTGTATTGGCTTGCTCAAATAGGCGTAAGTTCTTATGTTTACAGAATGTTGCCGTACGTCGTAACGCTCATTGTTCTCGCGTTCACGTCGAAGAAGTCCAGAGCGCCTAAAGCGGAAGGTATCCCGTACGACAAGGGTATGAGATAACCCGAAGTTTTGCGACAGTGCAAGGCAATCGAGCACAAACGCAAAACGAAGGCAAAACACACCCGCAAAATAAAAAACTCGCAACGATAAGATAAATTAGATTTATCGTTCAAGGCAAGAAAAATCCCGTCGCAATGCGGCGGGATTCGTTTTGTCTTTCGTATATCCGTTATTTAACTTTCGCGTATCTAATTGTGTTTTCTTTTGTGCAAAAGCGATTATTTAACCAAATCGATGAGAGCAAGTGCGCGCTTCAATGCGAGTTTGCTGTTGACCTTGAATTGGAAGGGAACTTCTTCGTACACTTTCTTGTGGCCGGTGGAAGTGTGGGGGGTGCGACCGTCGTTAAACTCCTCCGCGTCGGGGTCGAGAGGAAGGTTTACGCGCAACGATGCGCCGATGATCGTGATCTTTGCCACGATGTCGCCTTCGCGTCTGTATGTATCGCATTGTTTGCTGATTCTGCTCTTGATCTTCGGCGTGCCTTTTGCCGTCGTGGTGAGCGCTTCTTTGAGAATTGCGTAACGCTCTTTGATTATATCGTCCGCAAGCGCGTACTTCTCGGCAAAAGTGAGGCTCTTGCGCGCCGCTTTCTTTGCCAAAACCTTGTCATAATCGAACTTTTTGCCCAAAGACGAGTGAAGATCCGTTACGTCTTCTTCGGGGGTTGCGATTTGAGCGTGGCGTTCACCTGCTTTTTCGGGCAGAATCTGAGGCTTGTTCATTTCCTCAAAAGCCGTTGCGCAAGGCATAGCGACGTTCTTGTCGCAGAAAACGCAGTAATCGTATGCGCCACACATATCGCGGTGATTTGCTACGCTGTCATTCCATTTTTGCTCGTCAAGTTTTGCCTGCAATGCAATCTTATCCATCGTGTCCTATGCTCCGTATATGTTATTATCGTTGAAATCTACAAAGCGGTCAAACCGCATTCTCCAATCCAATCGACCATATTGTACACAAATAAATCGCGTTTGGCAAACATTTTGGCATTCTATTGCGATATTTTTTTATCGCAATCTAAGTGCTATGCGGCAATTATCGCAAAATCGTGGTTCTATCGGCAGTAAAATTGTGTTTTCTGTTTTCTAACCATATATAATCATAGGATATAGTTATGGATAAGGATTTTGATTTTTTGCAAAATATTATCGATATTTGCACCTTTTCGAGTGTTGTTTTGTTGGTTGCTTGCACGCTGAAGCGATAATTTACATCTTTCCGACTTCATTTTTACAAACATATTGCCATATATGAATGAATTACAATAAAGGAAATCAACCGCCGTGAAAGCAAAATGCGGAAGAAATATATGGCGTGTTTGGGCATAAAAAAATCAGTCACTCCACGCAAGAAGTGACTGAAATCTGGCCTGCCTGAGACGATTCGAACGTCCGACAAACCCGGCTTAGGAGGCCGGTGCTCTATCCTGCTGAGCTACAGGCAGATATTGTAAATTATAGCACGCTTTGCAAGTGTTGTAAACATGTTGACAGGATAGAAAACGGCGAAGCAACAAGGATTTTTAGATATATTTTTCAATCCGCTTGTCAAAATCGAAAATATGGGTTACAATACCTATGCTACAAAAGAGAAATGTTTAACCGAGCGGTGGACTGTTAGCAAAAAGCAAACATTTATTTTTTATCGGGGTATGGCGCAGTTTGGTAGCGCGCTTGACTGGGGGTCAAGAGGCCATGGGTTCAAGTCCCGTTACTCCGACCACAAACTTCGCTGAGTGCATACAATGTATGCACTCGGTTTTTTATATCCGTTTAACTTGCGCTTGCGCAAACGTTGAAACGGATATAAAAAAACGAGCACGCGTTGCGTGCCGAAGTTTGTGCCGTGGAACGAGCGATAGCAAAGTACCACAAACTAAACGGCACAAGTGCCGAGTTTTTTGCATTGGTATGAGCGACAGCGAAATACCACAAACCAAAAGCACGCATTGCGTGCCGAAGTTTGTGTCGTGGAATGAACGATAGTGAAATACCATAAACTAAAAGCACAATGCTTGTGCCGAGTTTTTGACATTGGTATGAGCGACAGCGGAATACCATAAAGCCATATCGTTCAACTTGCGATTTTTTTCATGTGGATTGTATCCTGATAAGAATAACGGTACACTATTGTTTTTTGAACACGCTTATATAAAAATCAACATAGCTGTCTTTTAATTGCTTGTATGTTGCATCATTTAGTGTTAGTGACTTGAAAAGTCCGTATGGGGTTAAATTATTATAATTTATTTCATATACTAAAAACCAACGCTTACTAAACAGGTTTTCTGATGATAATTCTTTTTCTAATAATATGAGATGTTCTTTTATTGTTTCATCTACTTCTTTCGCGATAATGTCATAGTTTGCGATTTGATCTCTATGATTATTTAGCAAGTCCAAAACCATCATAATCGCAAAATCATTAGATTTTGAGAGTATAGTACAAATATTGGACGGTGTTATTTTTGAACTGTATCTCAATATTATATATAACAGCCAAAGCACCTCTTGATCGTGATGTGATGACAATTCTTTTTCGAGTAGATCATTAAGTTTGTCTATCATTTCATCTGCAGAAAATTCAACTTGAAGTGTACTTATCATTTCAACGGCAAATCTAGCCATTGGCGGTCTGTTTATTATAATAGATATTAATTCATAAAAAAGACATTTAGTCTCGTAATAACCGCATGTTTGCAAGCTTTTGTTGTTTCTCAATAGCTTAAAAGCGTATTTATATGTACCTTTTTTTCCATTGCTATCCAACAGCGCAGCCTTTTGTAATGTATTGTAAGCGGGGAATTTGGAATTTAATGGTTGATTAAATATGGTGGCATAATCCTCTAACACATCAAACGGATATTCTTCGATTTTTATTTTAGATTCATTAATCTTAAAGTTATACTCTGACAGTATTGTTGCAATATCTCCAATCGCTTTTTCACAGTCATATTTGCTAGTAAAATAGAAGTTATAGTCATCAACATATCTTGAGAATTCATATCCTTTATCCGCAAGGATTTTATCTATGGCACCAAGTATTATTTCAGATATTATACGAGATGAAAACGGCCCAGTAATTAAACCGTTTGTTTCAGACAATTTTAATCTGGTGTTTGCTCTGTCTATTTGATTTGCTTTGTCGTATGTGCCGTTTTGTAAATTATAATCCATTGCCATTGCTTTGGCTGTTTCTTTACCCAATAATGCCCATGAAATAGAATGTGAATAAATTGATGAATAGCAATTTGTAATGTCAATAGTTAACTTATATTTATTTCCCGAAAACTTAATATTCCTATTCATCATAGACTGTCTAAAATTGGACGGGTAATCTAACGTTGTTAATATATTAGCAGGAGACTCACTGTTTTTACTGGATATTAAATCCTTATATTCATCAAAATTTGATTGCAGTATTGAAAGAAGTTTTAAATATGCTAGAATATTAGGAAATGATAACACTCTCCTTAATAAGCCGGCCTTATATATACTAATTTCAATCGGATATGTTTTGACTTTTTTTATATTAAAAGTAGAGAAAAGTTTTTTGCAAAAGTCTTTTCCATTAAATGCGTTGGCCAAACTATTTGTTGAAAAACAGGGCGGGATTTGATCTACAAAGTAACCGTTATGGGCAAGTATCTCTTGTGTAAAATTGTTTTTATTGAGTATGACGAAAGTATCTTTTTTTTGCATATGTAATCACCTTTTTATTATTATATCATAAAATAAACAATGGTTCTATCATTTTTTATATAACACTTAATCACTAAAACGAGGATAACGATGCTTCACATTAAAACCACGAGATTGACAGCGGCATTTGCGTGATGTAGAATACACGTATGTTTGCGTAAGGGAACGTAAAGGACGATTTATCGGCAAACGGGATAGGCAAAAGATGGAAATAACGGTTGAAGAATTTGAAAAACTGAATAAAGACGAGAGAATCGTGTTCGATATTCGTCCCGAAACGGATAGGGCGTACGGGTTTATTCCCGATTCGGTGAGCGTAAGCGAGGACGAACTCAGGGCGAATCCGCCGACGGATAATGACAAAGCCGTAATCGTGTATTGCGCAAAGGGCATACTCAGCGTGGATATTGCCGAGCAGTTTTGCGAGCAAGGGCTGAGGGCGTACAGTTTGCAGGGCGGATATTCCGAGTATTTGCGCGTTCAGATGCAAAAGCAAGTGGACGACGATTTTTGCAAGAAGGTTGAGCAGAGCATAACGGGCAAATTCAAAAAGGACATATTCGGCAAATTTTACAAGGCGATAAAAGAGTACCGACTAATTAAAGACGGCGACAGAATCGCGGTGTGCATATCGGGCGGAAAAGACTCGATGCTTATGGCGAAACTCTTTCAGGAATACAAGCGGCACAGCGATTTGAATTTCGACGTCAAGTATCTCGTTATGGACCCGGGGTACGCAAAGGCGAATCGAGAGATAATCGAGGAAAACGCGCGGCGGCTCAACGTGCCGATAACGGTGTTCGAAACGGACATATTCGAGTCGGTATACAACGTTGACAAATCGCCTTGCTATCTTTGCGCGCGTATGAGAAGGGGGTATCTTTACAACTTCGCAAAGCAACTCGGTTGCAACAAAATCGCACTCGGACATCACTACGACGACGTGATAGAAACCATACTTATGGGGATGTTGCACGGCGCACAGATACAAACGATGATGCCAAAACTTCACAGCACCAACTTCGAGGGAATGGAACTTATCCGCCCGTTGTATCTCATACGAGAAGACGACATAAAGGCATGGCGTGATTACAACGGACTGCACTTTATACAATGCGCTTGCAAGTTTACAGACACTTGCACGTCTTGCAACAACGGGCAGAATCACTCGAAAAGACAGGAAACAAAACTGCTTATTCAAGAACTCAAAAAGTCTAATCCCGACGTTGAAAAGTGCATATTCAGAAGCGTTGAAAACGTGCAACTCGACACGGTGATAGCCTACAAGAAAGACGGAATAAAGCATAGTTTTCTTGACGAATACGACAAATAACAAAATCAAAATTTTTGCATAACGCAAGGTTTAATAAAGCAAAACGCGCACTTAAAGTGCGCGTTTTGTCGTCTTGAAATAGTTTTGATTAGAGCGGCAAATTACAGCAACAGCGTTTTGTCTTCGCCCATACCCATCATACCGTCGAGAACGTACTTTTTACCGTCCTCGTCGCGCAGATAGCCTTCGAGTTCGCCGAAAGCGACGTAGTAGTCGATGTTGACCACGAGCGCGTGCATAATCATCGGGTTCATATTGTAAACCTTGAATTTGAGGTTTACCATATCGTGTTCGTCCTTGATTATCCATTCGGAATGGTCGCAGAAGTCCTTGCTTTCGGGGCTTCTCGTGAATTTGACGGGCGGAAGTATGCTGGTTTCGCCTTCGAGCCAAATGATATTCTCGTTATATTTTTCTTGGTCTATGGATTGATTGCGAGTGAGGTTGAAAGCGAGCCATTTTTCTTCGCCGTCAACGTTGCATTTGCCCATAGTGGTGACCCAGTCGTAGTGCGCGCGACGGGGATAGTAGCCTCTGTGGTCGTCGACGACTGCGGTGCTGTCTTCGTCTGTGAGCATCTCTTCGCCGTTGATGACAAGTCTGCCTTCTGCCTTGAAGAAGTCTTTTTGACTGTAAAGAGGACGGTTTTTGCCAAAGGGTATGCTTGCTACGCAAGGCTTGGAAAGGCGGGTGAGGGTGAAGTTATATTCGATTGTCGCTTCGCCGTAATTTTCCTTGATAGCCTTGACGATGGTCTTGTCTTTTTGAGTGACGGTTATGAGGCATTTGCCCTTGTGATTGCCTTGAAGTTCACACTTGCCGTCTTGGAAGTTGTTGACGTACTTGACGTGCGACACGTCGGTTTTGCCTTCCGCGATTGCGCCGTTGATGAGGTTGGGCGCGATGACGGTGTCTTTGGATTTGAGGTTGGTGTCCCAGCAGTACACTTTCTTCGTGCGTTTATCGTAGAAGATGTTGAGCGTTTTGCCGAAGATACCCATATCGCAAACGACTGCGAGAAGCACGCCGTTTTTGAGGTGAACTTCGGTTGCTTCCCAAAGCGTGAGTTTGAGGCGGTTCATACATTGAGGCGCGCGAGTGGGTTTTTTGAGTTTCACAAGGTCCATTTGCTCGAACTCTTTGTCAAACGTTCCGAATGCGCAGATACCTTTTTCGTCCACCATACTTTTGGGGGTGGGGACGGCGCGTCTTTTTGGGTCGATATACTTTGAATATTGTCCCATAATCATTCTCCTTATCAATATAATATATCAATGCGAAAGCACAAATATTTCGCGGTGTTGCAAAAACACAGACTTTATTTTGTCGAAACGACGCAATAAACGCCGCGTTTTGCGATTTGTGCCGTTATTTCGCTTGCTCGTCGATTTTCTCTACGAAGTTGCAAAGGATTGCGAACGTGTTTGCGAGGCAGTTCTTGTCAACGTCCTTGGCGACGTCGAGTCTCGTATGATAGTAGCGAGGAAGATTGAAGTTCATCGCCGTCACGCACACGCTCTTGAAGCCGCCTTCTGTGTATGCCGCCGCGTCCGTTGCGCCCAAAGCGACGCTTCCTTTCTTGCAAGGTATGCCTTCTTCTTTGCACGCTTCGAGCCATATTTCGGTGGCTTCGGGGTCGCACTTGACAAGTCCGTTCATATCCTTGTGATTGACGAGCATATGGTCTTGCTCGCGCAAAGTGTCGAGGCAAAGTATGGTCGTGGGGCAGTCCTTAAAATCGTTCTTATGTTCTTTGACCCACGCTTTTGCGCCGCGCAATCCCGCTTCTTCGCCGCCTGCGCAAATGCAACCTACTTCGGTGTTTTCAAACTCTACGCCGTTGTCTTTGAGTGCTTTGAGAAAACTTATGCCCATAGCGCACCCCGTGAGGTTGTCCGTCGCACCGTCCGCGATAACGCGAGGATTGAAAAGGACGTACATCAAAATCCAGAAAGGAACGAAAACGCCGCTTACGCCGAGAGCGATGAGCAGATTCGTGTCGGTAACGCGCGTGAACATACCGCTTATCACGCACGCCGCGATTGCCACGCCCGTGAAGTAGAGTATGCCGATTATAGAAATGAGGAAGTGCGCGATGAACGCTTTTCCGCCGAGATAGTAGTTGAGAGTCCATTCGTACGCCGCGTCCGCGTGTCCGCTGATGAGAACTCTGCGCTTGACTTCGCCGGTCGGCTTTTTGATTGCCATCATATTGAGAGATTCGCGTTTAGGGAAGAGTTTGTCCACGACTTTGCGGTAAAGCACGAATTCCAAAATCATAATTTCCATACCCACCGCAATGAAAATAAGCGAGAGCATAGGCATAAAGAACGCCGCAACGAACGCGCCGAGAATGAGGGTTACGGTGATGTAAATCCAACCCATAAACGCGAGCGTATGCACGTCGTATTTTTGGGTGGTTACGCTGTCGGCGTAGGGGGCGACTTCTTGCGCCATATAGTTTATCGCGTCTTTTTCGCCTTTGCTTCCGCAGTCGCGCTTTCCGAAAGACGAGGTGACGTGCGAGATAAAGTCAAACATATAGTTTGCGCTTTGTTGCTTGTTTTGTTTGAGTTTTTCGAGTTTCATAATTTCCCTTATATCTTCCCTTATATCGTAGGCGTTGCGCCCTTAATAATTCAATTATAAGTATATTTTCGTTGAAAATCAATATACAAATGTATGATTATCGACAGGATTTTTGCCGATCGAGGAGCATTACACACGCTTTTCGGCGGTTTCGCCGTACGCTTTTGCGATACGCTCTATCATCTCGGTGTGGGTGAAAGTTTTGTGATACACGATAGTGGTTTCGCGCGTCATCGAAAGATTTTCAATGGGCAGAGCGACGAGCGAGCCTTTGCGGATTTCCTTGTAGCAAGTGCTTTTTGAAAGAATGGATACGCCCACGTCCTTTTTGACGAGGTTGCGGATGGTGGCGATACTGTCAACCTCGATTATCACGTCGAAGTTGTCGATGGATTCGCCTATGGATTCGAGCGCGGCGACGAATTTTTCGCGAGTGGACGACGAGGGAAGTCGCAAAATAAGGTGCTGTTTTTTCAGTTCTTGCAAAGAAATCGACGCTTTTTGCGCAACGGGATTTTGCGTCGAGGCGATACACACGAGCATATCGGTGTCGATTATTGTGAATCTGAAATCGGGATTGGTGGGTTTTTCCTCGATAATCGCCATATCTATCTCGAAATTTTCAAGCATAGCATAAAGATTTTTTATGGTGTCCGTAATAAACGTTATCGAAATATTATCGTTGCCGAGCGCGATTTTCGATAACGCTTCTATCATCAATCCGCTCTCTTGCGTGTGCGTTATGCCTATACGAATCTTGTAGATGTTGGTTTTCGCATTCTTGATTTTCTCTTTCATTTTCTCGCACAGCGCGCGCATACGTTTGGCGTACAAAAGAGCGATTTCGCCTTCTTCCGAGAGGACTAATTCCCCTTTTTTGCGCAAAAATACGGGTGCGCCGAGTTCTTCTTCGAGTTTTTTGATATGGTGCGAAACGGCAGGTTGAGTAAGTCCCAAAACCTCGCCCGCCTTTGTGAAGTTCTTTGTTTCGCACACCGTTACGAAAGTTTCCAATTTGTCGTCGAGAAGTGCCATATGATTTCCTTTATTACGATATTTTATAAACGCATAAAATATCATAATTTGACTTTATGTTTTTTACAGCATAGCATATCAGAGCGAAACAAACAAGAGGCAATTCGAAATTCGATTGCCAAAGAGGCGAAAATGTTGCTCGAAAACTTTTCATCTGTCGGACAAGTGATAATATCCGTTGCGGTTATGCTGCTTGCGGGATATATTATGTCGCGCGTCACCAAAAAACTCAAACTTCCCAACGTCACGGGCTATATCGTGGCGGGCATAATCATAGGTCCGTACTGCATAAACGTTATCCCGACGCAAGTCGTCGAGGGAATGAGCTTCCTTGCCGACATCGCGCTTGCGTTCATTGCGTTCAGCACGGGTGAGTTTTTCACGCTGTCCACTCTCAAAAAAAACGGCGCGAAAAACATAGTCATCACCTTGTTCGAGGCGTTGCTCGCTTCGCTCGTCGTGTTTTTGGTGATGTATTTCGCGCTCGGATTGAGCCTTGCGTTTTCAATCGTACTCGGCGCGCTCGCGGCGGCAACCGCGCCCGCTTCCACCATGATGACCATACGCCAAACCAACTCGAAGGGCGATTTCGTGGACACGCTTTTGCAAGTCGTCGCGCTCGACGACGTGGTGGGACTCGTGGCGTTTTCGGTTGCCATTGCGGTTGCAACCGCTTCTATGGCAGGGGTGGTAACGTTCAAAAACGTGGCTTTGCCCGTAATATACAACGTTCTCGTACTCGTGGTGGGCGGCGCACTCGGATTTTTGCTCAAACTGCTTTTGGGCAAACATTCCACGGACAATAGACTCATCATCGCAATCGCGGTCATATTCTCGTTCTGCGGACTGTGCGCCATTTTGGACGTATCGCCGCTTCTCGGTTGTATGGCGATGGGCACGGTGTATCGCAACGTCGCAAAGGACGACAAACTCTTTAAGCAACTCAACTATTTTTCGCCGCCGATACTGCTTTTGTTCTTCGTGCGCTCGGGCGTAAACTTCAAACTCGACGCGCTGGTAAGTTCCGGCGGCTCGGTTGCCGGCGTATCCCTTTTGCTCATAGGCGTCGTGTATTTCTTCACGAGAATCGCGGGCAAATACGCAGGCTCGTTCCTCGGCTGTCTGTGCGTCAAAAAGGACGCGAAAGTGCGCAACTGGCTGGGGCTTGCGCTCATACCGCAAGCCGGCGTAGCTATAGGCCTTGCCGCGCTCGCTTCTCGAACCATAGGCGGCGAAACGGGCAGCGCTATGGAAACGATAATCCTTGCCTCGAGCGTTCTTTACGAACTCATAGGACCGGCGTGCGCAAAACTGTCGCTGTATCTTTCTAAGTCCTATTCCAACGACATAGACGCCGTCGTTCCCGATTCGCAGATAGAGCAACCCGAGCAAAAAGACGAAGTGCAACTGCTCATAGACAAAATCGCAAAAATCAGACAATCTTTGCCCGCGCCCGCGAACAGCGAGGACGAAAACGCTTTCGACGAGGCGGCGGAAGAGTATTATCTGCTCAATTCAAGACAACGCATAAAAAGATAGGGGGAAGAAAATATGAATTATATCGATCCGCTTGCAAAACTTATGGGTGAATGGTCGTGGAACGTCACGGTCTATTCCATACTTCTCAGGGTTATCGTGCCCTTTATATTCGCATTTTACGTTGGGTGCGAACGCTCGACCAAAGGTCACACCGCAGGGCTTAAAACCTTCATTTTGCTCTCGCTCGCCTCTACGTCGTGTATGATTATCGACAGGTCCTTGGGGCTTACGTTCCCGATATGCTCGGCAGGGGCGGTTATAGGCTCGGCTATGCTCGGCGGCAATTCCATACTTTTCGGCGCAAAGAACCAAATCAAAGGACTTACGACGTCGGCGTGGCTTTGGACGTGCAGCATCTTCGGCTTGCTTTTCGGCGCGGGGCTGTACACCGTCGCGCTCATTCTCGCCGCCGTATATATTGTGATTTTGCAGTTTTTCCCGACCCTCGAAAAGTATCTCAAACAACGCTCCAATCACTTCGAGTTGCACCTCGAATTGCTCAACAAAAACGACCTGCAATCCTTTATGACAACGTTGAGAGAACTTGGTATGCGCATAGACGACGTGGAACTCAATTCGGCGTTTATCAATTCGGGATTGAGCGTGTACGCACTCAAACTCACCATCGAAAGCAAGGAACTCAAAAAGTACAAAACGCACGACGAAATCATCGAGGCGTTGAGAAGCATAGAATATATACACTACGTCGAAGAGAAATGAGAACTTTGCGCCGAGTGCAAAACACTCGAAACGAAAAGTTGTTCGAAGGCTACTTATAAACGGAATGTGCTAATTCACAGACGGAACGCGAGCCGCAACGGCGGCGAGAAAGCGAGCGCCGAGCTTGACGGACTGTACAAGTGAACGGGCGAGTGTGGATTTTTTCGCCCGTGAACGAGTGACACGGCTTTCAGCCGATTTGTATTGCCAACAACCCGTCCACCGTTCGTTGCTTGCAACGAACTAGCGATTGCTACGAAGTCAATCGCGT
>OHUE01000028.1_pt1 | contig 77483 bp, 60 predicted proteins | sample 1579111 | NCBI WGS metagenome assembly OHUE01 (sample SAMEA3879524, study PRJEB24766) | human gut metagenome | biome: human-associated habitat; feature: feces | place: USA | collected 1985/1987 | reverse complement strand
TTCAATTTGAAATAAAACAAAAGAGGCCATCCCAACTCGATTTTGAGACAGCCTCTTTATGCTTAATGTAAAAGTGAACTTAACTCGTTTCTAAATCGTTACCTATCTAAAAAACAAGCATTGTAAGCTATTTATTTTCAATAAGTAAGAAATGGAAGGATATTTTTACGGATGAAAAACAGAACACATAGGATGTTCTCGACTTTTATAGGACACGTTTTGTCTTTGAATTTTGCCTTCGTAATGCCAAGTTGCATTCTGGAATGACGAACAGTCAGTCAACCGACTTCAGGAAACTTTCAATACTTCACTTGCAACTATAAACCTTGCAAAGGTTACCTACAAGAAGATGGAAATGGAACATTCCTTATCATCAGCAAGTTAGTCATACACAATACATATGCTTGAATGAATTATTTGCGCGTTTGGGATTGACACTCATTCGTATTTAATTGGCAAACTTTTCAAAGAGCTCATTTTTATTTACAGACAAATCCGTTTATTTAACGAACATTTGTTTATTAGCATTTCTGTTATGTTTTATTTTTTTTTGCCATTCAAAAAAATAAATCAACGTGTTTTGAGAAAAAATAGAAATAGCTTTTTTACGTATAAAGAAACTTATAACACCACCAAATGTTCAATTAGTGACTCTCCCACTTTCGGATTGGAAAGTAGCAAGAATTATTAGATTCATATTTAAATATCATTTAGATGATTGCGGAGGAATGTTTTTCAGTTCATTATTGACCGTTTTAATCAAAATTTCAAAAAGAGGAATTCCCTCCTTTTTATTCATTTGAATACAAGACGATCAAATCATAAAACATCAGTCTTGTTTTTCTATAAAAATTATCTTTGCCTAACTTCGGAAACAGTAAATGCTTTAACCATTTATATAAATTGCTTTTTATTGTTGATCGAGTCATATATTCAAATTCTTCTTGCTCAGACGAAAATATATATTTAAAACCATTATTTTCATAATATTGCTTTACTTTATCTTTGTTTATCGCATCAACAATAATATATCTACAACCTGTTTTATTTAATGGGTCAATAAACCAGGATTTTATGAAATCCATAAGCTCATTGCCTATGTTACATCCTTTATATTTATCAAAAACAGCTAATTGTCCAACTAGAACTGCAGGGTATTGAGTATGCCTCTTTGAGTGGGGGATTTTCCGATTAATTTTATTTCTTTTCTTATTAGGAAGACCATCTACTTTTATTGAAGAATTAGAAACCGTAAACGCACATACAATTTCTTCAGCATTTCGATTATCAACAAAACAATATGATTTACCAAGCAATTGATGGGAATAATCTTGATATTCAGAATGAAAGAACTCATTTATATCAGAATCCTTTTTGCAGGTAAATTCACCACACGAATTTATAATATCTGGAGTTAGTTCACAAAACGTGCAATTGTCAAGTAAGAAACTCACAATACTTATCTTTTTAATTTAGACTTTTCCAATATGGCACGAGCTATTCTAACCTGCCTGGTAAAATCTACCGTAGCACGCTTAGATTCATTATGAGTAGCCATACTGTCAAATTTAGCAGCAACACGACCATGTAAAGTCGGTACTGGTTTAATACAAATTGCCATATTACAAATATTAGTTCTGCAAAGATACAACAATATAGTCAAAATACCAATTATGACAATATAAAATAAATGTTCTATTAGAATTATTTTTATCAATAATCGTACTTTTAGTATTTTTAGAACTCAATCATACATTACTACTAGCACCTTAAGCTTAATAAACAACATACATAAAGACATTTTATTTGATTGTTTTGTTAATGTCAATTTATAGGAAAATAATAAGCATCTGAAGATGTAAATAAAAGGCATTGGGAGGAAATAAATATATGATGTCAGATTTTGGGCTAAATGTAATCTTTAATGATTTACTGTACATTACATATCTGGTATTACAAAGAATAAGCTATAAACATAATTTACTTGCTTGAACCAGGTACTGCTGGTATTAAAACTGTTTTTTATTCCACAAGAATATTAAAGTTCGTTGTTGACATACAATTTTGACAATTAATGATATTAAAAATAACTTTGTATGTATATTAATGTCTAAATTAGAAATAAAATTTGTTCAACTGCTCATGCTGCTGATAGTGTATCTGAACATATTAGAATTCTTGTCACCTTTATTAAGGGCAATAGTTGAAATTCTGTAATTAACATTTGAATTAAGTATCGGACATATTTTTTTTTGATAATTATATTAATTCATCTATAAATGAATGTTACATAGAATCGCTTTAAGGCAAAAGGTTTGGCCTTAAAGGATACTTTGAAAAAAATAAATAGTTGTAATCCCACACCGAGGTGGAACAAAAACACAAGGCATCTGCTTGTATTTCAAAATAAAGCGTTACCTTTGTAGAGTAATAGGAAATCGACTCCGCAAGACACTGCAAAATACAGCAAACCTCCGGTGGAGCAATAGCGGGAGATTACTTCTTTAGCTTAAAGTTACATCAAAGATATTCAGCCACTTATCGTTAGATTACGATTCCTGGTGGCACCACTTTTACAAAACAAAAATCACGAAAACCGCTGAAATACAGTTATTTCAGCGGTTTTTTCTTTATGTACTGTCCGCAAAAATATGCAATTTGGTGCAATAAAAAATTGCTGATTCGGCGGTTTTTTTTGAGTCCCATGAAAAAACCACCGATATGTACCATACTTCACTTATTCTCAACGATTTGCGTAAATCATTTTCAGGGATGAAATTCTACATTTGCATACCCTACTGAATGACGGATGAAATACAACGTCCGCTACAGGCTTTCTTATCCGATGATAATGATTGTACCTATAGGCGGATAATAGTAAGAGAAACAAAAAACGGTGGTTTTTTAGAGCCGGCAATAATAAAAGCCACCGAATTTAACATTTCTCTCCAGCCATTCGTCCCATTCAGGATTGACGAAATAACCGAATGTGCAACTTCAAAAAGAAAATGATCATGAAACAAGGAACAATGAACATTCTATTTTTCGTTCTGAAAACAAAACTGCTGAAAAATGGCGAGGCTCCAATCCTAATGCGAATTACCATCAATGGGCAATATGAAGAAATAAGGATACAGAGAAGCGTTCCATTAAAGAACTGGAATCCGGCCAAGGGATGCAGTAAAGGAAAAGACAGGGCTTCCATCGAATTGAACAACTATATTTCCGCTCTCACTACACGCGCATACGAAAAGCACAAGGAACTGACCTTTGAATCGGCGCTGATAACTCCAAAAACGATATTAAAGCGTGTGTTCGGAAAGGATGAGACTGTCCGGACGTTGCTTGGAACAGTCAAAGAAGAGATTTCCTCTATGGAGAAGGTTGTTGACATAGACTATTCTCCTGTCACCATCAACCGTTATAAGAATGTGCTCAGAAAACTTGAAACGTTTGTACCGCGCTTTTATGAGAAGGAGGATATTACATTCCATGAACTTTCCCCTGATTTCATCAAGGCTTTTGATGTTTTCCTGAAGACAGAAGCAGGATTGTGCCGTAACACAATAGTCCGCTACATGAAATGCCTGAAGAAAATCACCAATATGGCAATAGCCAAAGAATGGATGCGAAAAGATCCGTTTTACGGATACAAGATGGAACAGAACGAGACTGATCCGGTATTCCTGACAAATAACGAACTTCAGTCCATCATGAACAAGGAATTCGATATTCCGAGGCTGGAGCTTGTCAAGGACATCTTTTTGTTTGCGTGTTTCACCGGTCTGGCGTTCGCTGATGTATCCACATTGAGACCGGAACATCTGGAACAGGACAATAACGGTGACTGGTGGATAAGAAAAGGACGTGTAAAACTTGAGAGAAGAAGAAAATCAAGTTCCATAGCCAATGTTCCGCTTCTTCCTGTTCCATTGGCAATACTGAAGAAATACGAATCACATCCGATATGTCTTAAACAAGGGACATGTCTTCCTGTTGTCTGCAATCAGAAGGCAAACAGCTATCTGAAGGAAATTGCGGACTTATGCGGCATCAAAAAGAATCTGACCACACATGCAGCCCGCCATACGTTTGCCACGACCGTCACACTGGCAAACAACGTTCCATTACAGGAAGTGTCTGCCATGCTCGGACATGCATCCACAAGAATGACACAGCATTATGCAAGAGTCATGGACAGGAACCTGAAGGACAACATGAATATAGTAAGGAGCAAGATGGGGTTATAGAGATAAACCTATCTTATACCTCGCATAACCGTCTGTAATAATATACAGAGACCAGGCGCTTTCAAGATGAAGTCATCCTCATTTCTTGCAGCAAAGATAGTTGTTTTTCCGAATGATTGCGCAAGGCGGCCCCTGAAGGGGCTTGGTTGCCTGTGAAAAAATCTTCCTCTTGCTGGCGCAAGAGCGTATTTTTTCACGGCAAGCCTTGCATCAATCATCGGAAAACAAACTGGGGAACGCACAAGAAATAAGAATGCCCACCCACGGGCAGGCCATGTATAACTCAATAAATGGAAGATTATGGAAGCGAACAATGCGGAAAAAAGGTTCAATGACTGGTTTACGGTGTCTTATGACAGGTTAAGAAATCTCGTTGGCAGATACGGGACACTGGATGAGGACAATTTTCATGACACTTATCTGTTTGTAAGAAAGCAGGTGCTGAATCTGGAAAGGGAAATAACAGATTATGAAGCATACTTTATCGGATGTTACAGGAAAGCGTTCATGGCCAAGTTCAGGCTGGAAAGCAAATATACCCATCCGGATGAATATTTCTTTCTTCGATGTGGGGAAGATGCGGATTTCCTTTCTCCGGATGACCTGAACAGCTGTGAAAAACTGGTGAAGGACATTCTTAACTTTATCAGAAGAAAGTTCTCCTATCAGGAATACAGGATGTTTACGTTGCGTTTTTATGAATCAGACTTTTCATTCAAGGCGTTGGGTGAATGTATGGGTATATCGGCAAGTGCCATTTCAGGAAAAGTAAACACGATAATGGATGCAGTACGGTCAAACCGGGGATTCTCATGGAGAAGCCAGATGCTGGCAGTAGAAGGATTCATATCCTAATCCGTTAGTTAATTGTATCACCCTTAAAACAGAAACTTATGGCACTGATAGTATATAACAAGGAAAACTCACGTCCGCAGCAGGTGGTTTATCAGGGGAAGCGGACAATCAACATGGACAGCAAGGGAACGGTTTACCTGTCAAAAACAATGTCTATTGAACTGGGGATTCTCGGTGGAGGACGGGTTAATTTCGCACACGATGAGGATACGGGAGAATGGTATATATGCCATACGACAGACAAGGACGGGTTCACTGTATGGAAAGATAAAAGGTGTGCCAGATTCTCTGCCGGATTCATCGTCAGAAGAATCATGCTTCAGGCAAAAGTGGAAAGGAAGACCGTACAGTTTATGATTGCCAAGGCTCCCATAGAGGTGGAAGGTACAGTATATTACAAGATTCTGCTTTCCAATCCGATTTTCAAATAGCAAGAAGAAGATGGCTCAGAAAGATCCATTATCAGATAATGGTGATGGATTTTTCCGGGCTATGTTGTTTGGATTTTTAAATCATACTATTTGGAGCATTAGGATATTGTTTTGTCAGGGCATTATATTGGCATAATACTATGTCCTGACAATATTATAATATGGGGGTACTATGTTATTGCAATATTATGTTGTTAGGGTATTATGTTGTTGTGTTATCATGTTATTGCAATGTTATGTTATTAGGGTATTATGTTGCTATGTTACTATATTATTGCAATATTATGTTTTTAGGGCATTATGTTGTTATGTTACTATGTTATTGCAATGTTATGTTATTAGGGTATTATGTTGTTGTGTTACTATGTTATTGTAATGTTATGTTATTAGGGCATCATGTTGTTGTGTTATTATGTTATCAGGGTATTACACTATTGCAATATCACAACAGAGCCTATTTCACATACACACTGATTATCAATATATTACAATTTTCATTAAGCAGCGCATACAACTTTACTATAACAATCTACATACTATTATATGATACAGATTGGTATGTAATATCTGTAAATCAGGATGCCATAGTTCAATACAGCATAAAACTTTCAATATTGAATATTTAAATTTTGGCAAATAACTAAATATCAGGCACTCCATTCACACAATATTCAACTCTGCATACAGGTTTGTCACAAACAAACTGATATGTACATTTTTCATCAGGTAAATACGACTCTATTTTATAGCTATAAATGGGCATGTAGCCACAATCCACTTTAAGTGGATTTTCTGTTCAAACGAACAGAGCAAGTTGTGTTTTTGTCCGACAGAAAGTATTCTGTCAGACAAAAACAAGCTTGCCCTCCCTCACGATCGGGGGATTTTCCTCCAAAGTCGGAAATAGATATATTAAAAATTAATCATACAATGTATATTTTGATAATCCACAGATAAAGCCATCATAATTATAAAAAAAACGCAATAGGTTCAATTTAATTGAACTAATTTCTATCTTTGCATCCTAGAAAAGATAATTTTGAATTATATGGCAAATCTTAAAAATGCAGCTATACGTGAAATGGTCATAGATCAGTGCTTACGTAATAAAAGACGTAAATATAGCACTAAAGATTTGATGGAAGCGTGCAATAAAGCTTTAACTCAGGAAGGGTATGAAGAAGTCACTTCTTTGAATACTATCCGGAGCGATATGCGGGCTATAGAACAGCGATGGATAGCTTATGGAGGCAAGATAAAAGAAGAAATACAAGGAAGAAATAAGTTTTATTATTATGAAAATCCTGATTTTTCTATATTTAAGCCAGAGCTGACACAAGATGATTTGAACAAACTAAATCAGACCTTACTGGTACTAAGCAGATTTAGTGGTCTTCCACAGTTTGAATGGATATATGAGTTGAATGCCAGATTTAAATCCACATTCATGGCTTCACCGTATACCAAATCCATTATTGATTTTGATGATAATATCGATGTGGAAGGGAAACAATATATTTCTGTACTATTTGATGCAATTGTCAATAAGAGTGTGCTATCTATCAGGTATAAACCTTTCAGTCATAATGATGAGAAGATATATACGGTACATCCCTATTACCTAAAAGAATATAACAACAGATGGTTCCTGTTAGGACTGGATGAGGGTTATGGCAAGTTGATTACTTTTGCATTAGACAGAATTCTTTCCATTTCCTTTCTTAATTGTAAATATATAGAAAATGAGAGTATTGACTTCAATGAATATTTTGAAGATGTAATTGGAGTAACAGTAAAGCCAAACCATGAAGTCCGTAAACTCAAATTGTGGGTGTCCGCAGAGCAATACCCTTATCTGAAGACAAAACCATTGCATGGTACTCAGAAGTTGCTGGAAGAAAAAGATGATGGTAGTAGAATTATTCAAATTGAAGTTCGTGAAAATTATGAACTTATACAAACTCTTCTTTCTTTCGGAGAAAAGGTAGTGTTACTTGAGCCAATAGACATAAAAAAGAAAATTCAAGAAAGAATACGGCTTGCAGAAGAAAATTATAATATGTTCAAATAGATTGAGCGTATAGTGTTTAACTTTGTAATAAATAAATTTAGAATATGAATCAATCTCAGTATAATCAGTTGTTTTCGTTCCTTTTTAACATAGCGAATGATGTGCTTGTCCAGTCATTTAATAAAGGTGATTATAAGAAAATAATTCTGCCTTTCATTGTACTTCGCCGTCTGGATTTATTGTTAGAGGAGAGTAAGCAGCAGGTGATAAACTTTTGCCAAACAGAAGAATTTGCCATGATGCCGGAAGCAAGCAAGGAACAGCAGTTGTGTTTCATTACAAAATATCCTTTTTACAATGTATCTCCTTTTACTATGAAAATGTTAAAGGCAGAAACTGATCAGACTCGTTTGCGTCAGAACTTTGAGGCATACCTTGACGGATTCAGTCTTCATGTGCAGGATATTATAGCTAAATTCGACCTTCGCCATTATGTGCAATTACTTTCAAACTTGGGTTGTTTGGGTATGATGATCGAGAAGATGACAGCAGATGATATAAATCTTGGTATAAAACCTGTTGTTGATGAAAACACTAAAGAGATTAAGCTGCCACCTCTTGACAATCATACAATGGGGACTTTGTTTGAGGATTTATTGCGTAAGTTTAATGAAGATTATAGTGTAACAGAAGCAGGAGAACACTATACACCACGTGATTATGTGAAGTTACTTGCAGACTTGGCTTTTATACCAGTTGCAGACAGTATGAGAAACGGGGGGTATGAGATTTATGATGGTGCTTGTGGTACAGGAGGTATCTTGTCTGTTGCTCAGGATAGACTGGAAGATATAGCCAGTGAGCGTGGTATGAGATTGAAAACTTATTTGTTTGGACAGGAATTACAGCCTGAGACTTTTGCAACTTGTAAGGCTGATTTGATGTTGTCCGGCCATAGTCAGGATTTTACTTATCGTCAGGGAGGTGTGATGCGTTATCGTTTTGTGAATGGAAGTACTATATCAGACGATGGGCATCCGGGTAAGAACTTTGATTTCTGTATTTCTAATCCTCCGTTTGGTACACCGTGGAAAAAAGATTTTGAGGTATGGGGTTCTCCTAAAAAGAAAGAGGATATACCTGATACCCGTTTCTCAGGTTTTATGGATGGTAAACTGATGACGTTTGTTCCTAATATTGGTGATCCTCAGATGCTTTTCCTTGCCAATAATGTAAGTCGTATGAAAGAGGATACAGAACTTGGTACTCGTATTGTGGAGATACATAATGGGTCTTCTTTATTTACAGGAAATGCAGGGGGAGGTGAAAGTAATCTGCGCAGATATATTATCGAAAATGATATGTTGGAAGCTATCGTAGCAATGCCGGAGAATATGTTTTATAATACGGGGATTGGAACTTTCATTTGGATTGTAACCAATCGAAAGGAAGAACGCCGCCAGGGAAAAGTTCAGTTGATTGACGCGACTTCTATTAAGACTCCACTCCGTAAAAATTTGGGTAATAAGAATTGTGAAGCTTCTGATAATGATCGTTCAGCTATTGTAAAGTTGCTGACAGATTTTGTTGAAAATGACAAGTCCAAGATTTTTGATAATCGTGAATTTGGTTTTTGGCAGATAACCGTTGAGCGTCCTCTGCGTCAAAGTATATCATTAAGTATAGATGCTCTGCAAAAGACAGTGAATAGTTTTGTTCGCAAAGATGTATTGTTATCTGACGAATGTATTGTGCAGTTAATGCAACTTGACATAGACATTCCTCTACAGGAGACGATTCCTGAAGTTTCTGAAGATGAATCTATATTTGATTCTAAGTTTGCTAGATTCAGAAAAATGAAACTGGCAAAGACCACAGGACAGATAATGGCGGATATGGTTCTTAGCTGTGCACTTACTGTTTTATGTGATATGCTCGGAGAAAAATCAGAATGGCTGGATGTCCAGATATTTGAAGAAAGGTTCAATTCTGATACCAGGGTAAAGCAGCTTAAATTTACTTGGAGTAAGATTGAAGATGTTTTTCTGTATATCAGTAAAAACGTAAACCCTGATGCCGAACCGATAGTGAAGGATGGTAAGTTGGTTCCGGATCCGGCTTTGCGTGACACAGAACAGGTTCCACTTCTCTATAAAGGAGGGATAGAAGAGTTCATGCGTAATGAAGTGTTGCCTTATGCTCCGGATGCTTTCGTAAATAATGACGCTACGGTTATCGGATATGAACTTTCTTTCACAAAGTATTTTTATAAGCCGATTGAGCTGAGAGCTTTAAAAGATATACGTGAAGAAATCCGTGAGATAGAGAATCGCACTGATGGTTTGTTGAATGAAATCTTGGGAGAGTGATATGAGAAGATACGATAGTTATAAGGATAGTGATGTTGCTTGGATAGGTGAGATTCCTGAACATTGGGATACAATAAAGATGAAATATCTTTTCTCAGAACGTTCTGAAAAAGGATTTCCAGATGAACCAATTTTATGCTCCACACAAAAGTACGGCGTTATACCTCAGTCAATGTATGAAAATAGAGTGGTTGTTGTAAATAAAGGTCTTGAAGGTCTTAAATTGGTAGAGCATGGTGATTTTGTGATAAGTCTAAGGTCTTTCCAGGGAGGAATAGAATATGCTCATTATAGAGGTATCATAAGTGCTGCATATACTATTTTGAAGCTTGTTATGGCTGATAAATTAAATGAAAATTATGTACGTTTCTTATTTAAATCTATTCCTTTTGTTGGTTTGCTTCAAACTTGTGTAACTGGTATTAGAGAAGGACAGAATATTAATTATTCTATTCTTAGAAAAAGTGAGATTCCTGTACCTCCATTGGACGAACAACAGCAGATAGTTGAATATATTCAACAAAAAACAGTCCAAATAGATACGTATATATCTGATGTAAAAAGACTGATTGATAGTCTTAAAGAGTATCGTCATAGACTTATTTGTGATGCTGTGACAGGGAGAATCAATGTACAACCTAAATTTTAAAATGATTTATTATGGCTACAGATACTTCAGAAAAAGGATTGGAAAATATTATAGAAGCTTTTCTTATTGATAAGAAAGGTGAGAGAGATGAATATTTGAGATGGATTCGTAGAGAAAGCAAAGACTTTAATAAAGAATTTTGCTTAGACGAAGGTATGCTACGTACTTTTCTTGAAAGTACACAACAGGAAAAGGTAAATCGTGTACGTATTTTTGAAACACCGCTTAATATGCGCAAGTTTTATGAGCGTGTACGTAGTCAAATTTCACAGCGTGGTGTGGTTGATGTCTTGCGCCGTGGTGTAGAACATAACGCTACGATATTTGACTTTTATTATCCCTTGCCTGCTAAGGCAAACTTGGCTGCACAGGAGGCATATCGGCAGAATTGCTGGTCTGTAGTGCGTCAGTTGCATTATTCACAGACTCAGACACGTGATTCCATAGATATAGTCCTTATGCTTAATGGTTTGCCAATAATTACAATGGAGTTGAAAAATGAACTCTCCTGCCAAAATTGTGATGATGCCGTTAAGCAATATAGAAGAGACCGAAATCCTAAAGAGCTTCTGTTTATGCCTAAACGTTGCGCGGTACATTTTGCTGTTGATGATGCAGAAGTACAGATGTGTACCAAACTTAGCGGTGAAAGTTCTTGGTTCTTACCTTTTAATAAAGGGGTTGATGATGGTGCTGGTAATCCGGTTAATGATAACGGATTAAGGACTGCTTATCTTTGGGAAGAAATCCTGCAAAAGCCAAGTTTGAGCGAGATTCTTGAAAATTTTGCTCAGGTTATCAAGAAAAAAGATGAAGACTCTGGTAAAACTGTAGAAAGCACTATCTGGCCGCGTTATCATCAGCTGGAGGTTGTACGTGCTCTGATAGCTGACACAAGACAAAAAGAAAGTGGTCAGAGATACTTGATACAACATTCCGCAGGTAGTGGAAAATCCAACTCTATTACATGGTTGGCTTTTCAGTTGGTAAACCTGAAGAAAGAGGATGAGATTACACCACGGTTTGAGAGTGTAATTGTCATTACGGATAAAGTAAATTTGGACAAGCAGATACGTGATAACATACGTGCTTTCTGCAATAATAAAAGTATTGTAGAATGGGCGGATGATAGTGATGCCTTGAAAAAAGCATTGGCTGCTGGCAAGAAAATTATTGTATCTACGATATGCAAGTTCCCTTTTATATTGCAGACACTTGGTAAAGAACTGGCGTCAAGAAAGTTTTGTGTAATTATAGATGAAGCTCATAGTAGCCAAAGCGGATCTATGCAGAGTGCTTTGAACCGAGTATTGTCTGGATACGGACATAAAGATGTGCAGGTAGAAGATACAGAAGATGGCTTGAATGAACTGCTATCTTATGTTGTATCAGGTCGTATGATGGCTAAAAATACGAACTTTTATGCCTTTACAGCTACCCCGAAGCCTAAAACTCTTCAAATGTTCGGTATCCCATATAAAAAGGATAATGGGGAAATTGGTCATAAACCATTCCATTTGTACTCCATGCGCCAGGCAATAGAAGAAGGTTTTATACGTAATGTCCTTGAGAACTACATAACGTATGATAGTTTCTATAAGATTCTGAAAGCTACGGAACAAAATCCGGAATTCGACAAAGACCAGGCAAGCAAGAAGTTGCGTGTATGGGTGGAAAGTCAGCCTGAAACAGTAGAGAAGAAAGCACGTATTATGGTAGAGCACTTTCACGAAAATGTGTGCCATAAGATGGGAGGTGAAGCCAGAGCAATGGTAGTATGCAATGGTATATCACGTGCCATTGACTATTATTTCGCAATTAAGGCTCAACTTGAATCACGTAAAAGTCCTTATAAAGCTATTATTGCTTTTAGTGGCACTAAAGAATATAATGGAAAACAGCTGGATGAAGCAGAACTAAATGGTTTTCCTTCATCAAAGATTGAGAAGGTTTTCCGAACAGGAGCTTATCGCTTTCTGATAGTTGCAGATAAATTTCAGACGGGATATGATGAACCGCTATTACATACAATGTATGTGGATAAACCTCTGAAGGACGTGAAGACGGTACAGACTCTTAGTCGTTTGAATCGTTGTCATCCCCTTAAAACAGAAACAAATGTCTTGGACTTCGTAAACAAAGCAGAGGATATTCAAGAGGATTTTCAGCGTTATTATAAGATGACCATTTTATCCCGTGAAACCGATGTAAATAAGGTCAGTGACAAGTTGGCTATTTGTGACGAGTCTATGATCTATACAGAAGAAGAGGTGGATGAATTTAACCGGAAATATTGGTCTGGCGCTGAAAGGCAAGAGCTGGATCCTATTTTGGATGCTTGTGTTGAACGTTTTAAAAAAATGTCCGAAGAGGATGGAAACGAAGATAGACAGATTGAAGTTAAAAGTGCAATGAAGCACTTTGTACGTTTATATGAGTTTCTTTCAGCCTTAATGAACTTCAGCCGAATAGACTGGGAAAAGAAGAATACATTTTTTCATTTCCTGTTGAAGAAGCTACCTGTACTTAAACGTGAAGATTGGACTCAGGGATTACTGGAACTTGTAGATTTTGATAAGTATCGTGTAGTCAAGCGTGTAGATGAAAGCATAAAGTTAGAAAACAAAAACTCAGAAGTAGAACCGATACCTGTAGGTCAAACTACCGGAGGAACCACAGATCCTAACATGGCAACGCTGGAACAGATTGTAGATGATTTTAATCAGGTATTTGGTGATATAGATTGGGGTGATCCTGATACGGTAAGAAGTCAGATTCGTCAGGTGGTTTCCAAGTTGCAGGAAAGTGATGAAGTAAGAGATTCTGTATTGAATAATGATGAAGATATGCAGATGCAGGTCATTCATGATAATATCAGTACAGAACTGGGTATTATCACTGCAAACAGTAGTGAAATGCAACGCCGTTATCTTTCTCAGCCGAATATTCAATCACAGTTGGATACACTGATACTTATGCGTCTTCAGGAGCTTATTAATCCGGCATTTAATGAACAGTTGCTTACAGAAAAGCTACTGGAAGAGTTCGCTTCTGATTTTAAGGAACTTTGCGGTGTAAAATATAGACAACTTGAAGAAGTAATTCAGTGGATGTTCAAGGTATTTGATACAGAAACAGTACGCTCTTTAGACGGTATAAAGGATATAAAACGCACTTTAAACCTGGCTTACAGAACAAGTGGACGAGATGAGGACTTACGGGACTGGCTAAAACTGTTGAGTATTAAGTTAGAGGCGTTTATGAAGAAAATTTATTTTATGGTTAACGGTAAAGAGTTGACTAAGGATGATGGTAGCTTCGTACAGTTCTTGGATACAGCTAAAGCTGTAAGATTGAATCATCTGTATTATACAGAAGATGAAATATTGTTCAATATGAAGTCTTATTATAATTTCCTTCATTCTCTCCGTAATGTTGACGCTCATAATGCACCTGTAATAGAAGACAGTAATGTCCGTCCGGGTATTCACATGGTTACCGCTATATATCTGTATGTTACAATGATTAATATTACAGATATGGAAAGCAGTGAGAATAATAATTAAAATGATAGAATATAACATTAAAATAGAAGAATTATGCCATATACAGTAAATGCATGTTTTGATAAATTTATTCAGGACACAGTGAATCTTGTTCCTGAAAGAACAAATAGAGCCAGAAGTAGTAGAGATTGGCTTGTTTCACAAATTGTAAATCTTGCTAATCAAGGTAAGATACCACCATTGTATGGGTTGAATCATATTTACTATGGTTCGTTTGCTCGAAATACTAAGATTAGGCCTTTGGATGATATTGATATGATGATTATTTTTAATGCACAAGGTTGTACTACAACAGACGTATCTAAAGGAGAAGGGAGGGAATATCCTATTTTCCTCAATAATCCTAATGCTATATGTTTGCCTAATTATTGTGATGGTACATCACTCAATTCAAGAAAAATGATAGAAGGTATCAAAAAAGAGTTAGCAGCAATACCTACATATTTTAATGCTGACATTCATCGAAACCAAGAAGCGGTAACTTTAAAGCTGAATTCTTATGAATGGAATTTTGATATTATTCCTGCGTTTCATACTACAACTGACTTTTTTGTAATTCCAGACGGACAAGGTTCATGGAAAGGCACAGATCCTAGAATTGACCAAAATAGAACAACTTCAGCTAACAAAGACTGGGATAATAAACTATTGCCAATCATCCGTTTGATGAAGTATTGGAAAGAGATATACTGGGGTAATAAGGTAAGTTCATATTTATTTGAAAATCTCATTATAGATTGGGCAAATAATAATAAATACTCACGCCCAGCTACATATCCTCAAATAGTAAAGAGTGTTCTTGAATATTTGCAAAACAATATTATATTTGATTATAATGACCCCAAAGGTTTCCAAGGTAACATTAATGATACTACTATTCAAGATAGATATAATTTACAATCTATTGTAACTAATTGTCTTTCTAAAGTTAATGAAGCTATCTGGCTTGAACAGTATTATAGTAATGAGAGTGCAATAAACAAATGGATTGAAATATTTAAAGATAAATTTCCTGGTTATGGCAAATAATATAGTCGAGTTACAGAACAGACCTGAGAATATAAAAATGCTCAAAGCTATGCGTCATTTATATTCTAAAGTAGGTGTATTAACAAATCATTATTTTATTTTTTGTGTATTGGTTCCAATTGTAATATCATTTGCAAAACCTTTCATTAGTTCTGAAGATTATCAAGTTTTGTTTCATTTTATGATTGCATATAATTTGTTATCACTAATAGCTGGTTTATGGTTGGAGTGTAAAATAAAAAAAGAAAGAGTTCTTGCTGCGAAGATTCAACAGCAATTTGATTGTAATGTTTTTGAACTGCAATGGAATAGGTATGCTTTTGGTACTCAGCCTACAGTAGAGGAAATTGATTCCAATGCAAAATTTTCTAATGATGAAGATTTTATTAATTGGTATGATAGAGATGTTGATGCAGTTAATAGAATGCTTGCTGTTATCATATGTCAGAGAATAAATCTGACATATGATGTAGCTTTAAGAAAAAAGTTTTTATGTTCTCTTACGATCATAAGTATAATTATATTAATTATTATTCTTGGTATTGCTTTTTATGAAGATGAAGGACTTAGAACTACGATTGTATTTGTAGCTGTGCCTTTAATTCCTGTCATTAGGTGGTTTTTTTCTACCAGAAAGGCAAATGATGATAATATGGAGAAATGCGAAAGGATAAAAAAGATAATTGATGATTACCTTGAAAAATACAGGAACAATGGGATTGTCTTTAGTGATATTGATTTATGTGAGATTCAGAACTGTATATATGAGCATCGCAAGACAGCTTTTAAAATTCCTGATTTTATTTATAATAAGATGCGTTCAAAACAGGAAGAAGCAACTCATATTACAGTAGGAGAGCTTATTACAAGGTATATTAATTAGCAATATTACATTATAAATAATTGAGACAGAATTCAGTTATAAGTGGTTCTTATATCTGGATTCTGTTTATAGTAAAAATAAATTGATTTATAAGATATAGTATTATAACAAGAATTATGTAAATAGCATTGATAGATATTTATGAACCATTTTAATTTCCAATTCCAAAAACGTTATGTTGGCTTATGGAATCTTCCTGATAATGCTGACTGTAAATTTTCCGGAACTTTATTTATTGAGTCTGAAACAATTTTTATAGACTTATTTTTTCAAAATTCATCTACGATATTACCTGAATATTTAGAAAGTCTTCATGGCTCTACTTTTTCTGTTAATGAAGGTAGTAAGGACGAATATTTAGAACATATTATACTAAAAGGACTCACATTTCTTTATATAAAGAATTTTGGGAACGGGTTAAAACACTTAAAGTATGAAGTTAAAGAGTTAATTATACATGATAATATTAGCGATTTTGACAATATAAGACAGGCCTCTTTAAGGCTTCCTATACTTGATAAGTGGACTAACTCAATTTTATGTGACGCATATAAAGATTTGAAAAATGATAAAATCCCAGATCACATAGAATTTATATGCTTTGAAGCCCCCTGTCCATATATTCTATATTCATCGGAAGATGTTACTGTTAGTATATATTTTAGTTATAGTTGTTCATATGGCAATAAAGATAAACATATTATTCAAAAGACATTCCTAAATTTTAATTTTAAAAAACGCCAGTCATTTTATAATGCTCAAAATATTATTACTGAATACATGTACCTTCTATTTTTATTAATAAATAGAGAGTTTACACCACAACATATTAGATTTTTCACCAATGATGGTAGTTATGTATATATGATAAATAAAAAAGAGTCATTTAAATTTATCAATGAATATCCTGATTTATGCTCATACACAGAATTGAAAGATTTTACTCAATCGGATATTCATTCTATTTTTGATAAATGGACTTCTTTTTATAAAGCACAAAGTGATGCAATCAATACCTATTATGAGACATTAAGCAATCAATACTTACCTCCATCGTCTCAAATAAAAAATTATATATCATTTATTGACTCTGTAACTAAATCTATGAAAGGTAAAAATGCAATTATCCATAAAGAATCACGACGATATAAATGGGCACAAATGATTCTTGAGAAGACTGTTTCTTGTTTGAGTAAATCAGAACAGAAGCAACTTGAACAAGCTCTTTTATACTCTAAAGGAACTCAATTAAAACCTAGATTTGAAAAACTGATAGAGGAAGTGAAAGACTTACTACCCAATAATGTTAATAGTGATTTCATTGAAAAAATTATTAATACAAGAAATGTAATAACTCACCCAAATACGAATGAAGATTACATTCTTAATAATAATGAATATGAGGATGCTATATATAAATTAACACAAATAATTCGTTCATTTCTTCTTCGGAGAATCGGAGTAAACAATTCTGAAATAAAGAAGATTATAGCCTTTTAATTATGATTTTATCTCTAAATCTATTTATAAAAAAGATCTATACAATAATCCCTTCCATCAAAGATAAATCCCAATCCTGATTTGCCAGCCGCATTTATTCCTTTTTTCAGGAGAATTTTCTTTATGGCTGACGCCATGAAAATTCACCTGAAAAAGAATGCGGCGGCAAACGGATTAGTATTAATGGAAAGATTACAGGGATTAACTGCGACCGACGTGACGCATAGATGTGAATCAAAGGCAGCCATCCTTATATCCCATATACGACCTCACAAATACAGTGAAAATCCACCTTCCCAAATAACAAAACATAGTCTGCTTATCCAATCCCAAAATAAGACAGGGATTTCAGCTCCCTCCGATCTGCATAGCATAGTGGCTTCGCCATGACATCTGATGTCATATTATGAACTTTGATAGCTACCTTAATATCTATTAATAATATAATAGTTCCATTCATTCATAAAAATATAAGTTAAACTCATAAATGACAAATTTCATATCAGATACTCCATTTAGTTATAAACTAATTTATGAAATTAGCTTTAGATTAACCCAATCTGCTTAGCTATATCTTGTTTCATTTTGGATAATGGGCGTTTTAAGATGTCACTTTCTTTAATAAAAAATCCATAATAGAGACGTAAGAATTTATCTGATTCGTGAGCAAATAAATTACTAAATGATTGTCTCAATTGTTCCCTATATGAATCGTTATATATTCTTGATTTCCATAGAATTTCCTCAACTTCATCAATATGAGCTGTATAAATCTTTCGAATATGAAAAACTCTGTCATAATCATCTGCGAACCCAGGTGAAGCATCTTTCCCATCAATAATATCAATATTGAGCATTTGGGGATTTGCCGTTAGCCAATATTGAATGATAGATTTAGGATTAACATTAAACTGCAACAAATTTTTACATTTGTTTACATAAAGAGGGTAGTGAAAGACATCCTGATTACTTTTATGTCTATTACAGCACCCACAACTTGGTATAAGATTAAAAAAAGAAGTGCTTAAATAAGGATATTTTGATTGGGGATAATAATGATCCAAATCATATGAGGCCATAGAATCATCACCATTTATGAAAGTTGTTGCATATTGTGCATTGCAATAACAACAAGTTTTAATATTTAATTGTTTCATAAATGGCAAAAGCCAAGAAGAGCGTACATCATCATACCTCATACGATCACTTACCCACTCATAAAATTTTTTCGTATTAGCTCCATACTGAATCTGTTTTGATAAATCTAAATTATGAGTCATTTCTTCAAAATACCTTCGATGAAACCATTCATAATATTCTGGCTGCAGACGAATAATAACGGAATAGAAACATCTTATCTGCTTAATATAGTCTGCATAATCAGGAAGAAGTAGCACATTACGTAAATAATTTTCGAAATCTATTAGCCTCTTTTCGGGCGTTTGATACCTTCCAACACCTTTTCTACGAAGCACATTACAATAAGCTTTAGCTATATTCCGTATATGTTGTTCTATTACTATCTGTTTCATATGTCTTGGATGTTATTTAGTCTATTAAGTTCTTCTTTCAGTTGTTCTATCCTTTGCATTCTTTTTGCTCCAAGTTCTGGAGTTAACAAATCTGGATGCAGATTAAGATAATTATCAAGAAGAATCTGTAAATTCTGTTTAACAAGTGGTTCACCAATCATATCAATTAGATTTTGAGCGATATTTAAATCTAGTTGTCTATCCTCCTTTCTAGGAGAGGAAAGAAAGGTTGCTAGACTTGTTATTTTTCTCTTTGCAAACTCACCTGTAAAACCATTTTTTAAGAAAAAGCTCTGTTTGAGCACATCATTCACGTTTGCGCCAAATGGATTTATAAACCCTTCATATTCATCTACCATTTTACCTTCCTCAAGATAGATAATATTGCATTTTGGAATATCTGATAATATGAAAGGCGAATGAGTTGTCATAATGATATTAATACTACTCTGACTCTGAAGAATTAATTGCTTGAACAAATCTATTAATCTGCACACGAAAGTTCTTTGCATTTCTGGATGATAACAAATTTCCACTTCATCCATAATCACATTAAAAAAACGATAAGCTGGCCTATGATCGTTTTTGACAGATTTTAAATTAAGCAAGTGGTAGATGGTAGCACTTGTAGTATGCATAAACTGTCTTTCACCAGAACTCATATACCGTAAAGGCATCAAGGCTTTTTTACCATCAATTTGTTCTTTATACATTACCACCTCCGGTGTAAAAAATGGAGGTGGCATAACCATCAATCGATGACTTATTGATATTTTTTTATTATTATCACCTAACAATTCTGCATATTTACTATATGTAAAAGGACGAATCAGGTTTCCTATACCCAAAAGATGTTGTGTGCTTTTTATAAAATGTAATACTCGATTAAGCTTCAACACAATATGTGACTTATCATCACGAAGGGTTCTGCCTAATTTTTTCAACTCACGTTTTTCATCTTGCGATGTAATGGTTTTAAATGTATAGCTTAAGTCTCCCCACTTTGAGTATGCATTATAGCTCGGGTATTTCTGGACTATTAGAAGAACTTTGGCTACCATATATAAGCGAGCGGCCCAATGAATACGATCATCATGTTCAGGTTCCCTTACATGAAAATTGTTGAGAATAATATTTGCTATACTATTTTCTTTATAATATGCCTCCTTAAATGTTTGAATCAAGCGTTCATATTTATGTTTTCTTGCCTCTTTTGGATATTTATTTTCAAATAGATTGTTAATTTTATCCCGATTGAAAGTATAATGAATATCTTCAAGCTCATAACCCTCAATATACTTATAACCTTTATTCTTAAAGTCTATAAGTATTGCTTGAAGACGATCATTTGTAAGACGATCTTCTCTCACCATATCAACTTTCCCATTCTCACGATATGGATTAAGATTTATAGGACACATGTATCCATCATTCTTATGAAAAAGACTGTCAATCCAATTGTGACGAGTGTCCTCAACCCACTTTTCTTTTTCTTCATCATAAACCCAAATATCTTCTCCTTTGTAATCTCGTGAAATATAAGATTGCATCGAATAGTTGGTAACAACCGAATAAAAAATATGTTTACAGATTTCTAAAAGCTGGTTATTATTTATATGAGGATAATATATAAAGTCTTCAAAATCAATGTTAGTTGGTTCATCCTGTATTTTAAATAACCATTTCTGATTATCAAACTTTAGACCAACTTGAAAGCCTCTAACACTTAAAATTCCTATACTTTCATCAATTGTATATTTTACATCAGCATACAAGCCTCCAACATACATTAAGTCGGCTGCTGCATTGATTTTAAAATCCTTAAGTAATACAGCACCTAAATTATTAATAGCTCTGTATAGTATTTCCAGAAGTGACGATTTACCACTTCCGTTCATACCTACAATAGCACATACATTGATACCTTTTGCAAAAAAACCTTCCCCAATACCTCCCTCAAACTTATACTCTCCAGGCTGTAAAACTTTTCGCAGACGAGACGATGTCGCTTGAAAAATAGTTATCGAATTGATAGAAAAATGAAACATAGTTATTATCTTATTTTGTTCAATATTAATAATATAGGTGAATGCTCAGCATCCTTTCCCATAATATAATTAGATGTCCATAGAAAATACTGTATATCTCAGTTTTTTGAATATATTTTTTGCTATCAACTTATTATAATCCCAATATGTTATCGTTATTAAGATTACAATAAACCATAACCAGTTATATATTCAACAACATATACGGAAGCCTTGCATCAATCATTTCTTTAGGAACACCGCAGTTCTTAGCCATTTCAGGCCATTTAGAAGTCACCTCACAAACCTTATCAATAATTTCATTTGCATTCTTGATATTATTGGATATGGCAAATGCTTGAAGATCTTTTCTTGTAATATCATCAAATTTGCCGTTTATTGACATTTGATGAGTATTTGTCCATGCACCTTTGGGATTGTATGCAAATCCTAAATCATAAGCTGGAGACAATCTCCACTTACCAACATTATCCATAAGAAATGATATATTCTTCGTATGATCATCCTGATTCCTTATCACAACATTGAATACCATTCTAAGAAACATTTCCTCAGCTTGCGAATATGGAAGACGAAGGCGACGCATTACATTAAATGCTTGTTCATATGAATATGCTCTGCGAAGATGAAAATCATAATGAGCTATTCCGCATAATGTTTGCATATGGATCTTATTACCATTAACTCTATCGAATCGTTTGGTTAAAAAATGAGCTCTGCCATTTTCTTCAATCAAGGCACACTCAGTCATTTCTATACCACACTCCTTAGCAAGTAAAGAAAATGAGAATTCAAGTCTTCCAAAGTTCTCCGTTTCTTTAAATCCAGCTTCAGCTGATACACCATCCAGTTTGATTAGATAATAATCAAAACCTGTAGGAGCCTGTACTTGTCCGGATCTCACCTCACCAGTCTCCTTGTTATATGCAATTACAGCTTTCGCCCTTTGTCCTCCAGCAGATGTACCAAGTCGTAAGATTTCTGCAATAGCTGCCTTCCTGTCAGCATCCAAATTTGTTCCGAATTCCTCCTTCTTTGAAAGAGCTTCTTTTGCAACTTCTACCAACGAATCTATTTCTATTTTCATATCAGTAGTAATAGGTCCCGTTGCAGGCTCAAACTCCAGAGCACCCATACAACGCTGTCCCAAAAAACATAATGTCTCAATCGGATTACCACTCGTTCTACCAACCATGGAAAGCCATTTATCGAACAAAGCACGACCGTATGTGTCTGGAAGAGAATCTGCCAACATACCAGGTAAACCATAAAATACGTCTCTATTGAGATTACCAAATGAATATATACGACCCTGCTTCACTGGCATCATCAAAGGTGATGGCTCAAGTCCTTTTCCGACGAAATGCTCATCGTATTCAAAACGTGCCATATCATAAGTGTCATCCCATTTGAATGTTCCGACATTCATACCAAACATTTTAACTCTTGCTACATCTACCATTCTGACTCCTCCTTATCTTTTTTTAAAGTTCCAACAGCTCTCTTTCTTCTGTTCTTTTTTACAGAATTTACCATCTCAAAATATTCATTTGGACTCATCTGTTCTTCTTCACATAGACGAGTAAGTTCGTCAAGCATACCTAGTGTTCTCAATATACGAAGAAATACATCAAAAGATCTGATTTCTCCACTTTCTATCTTCTGCACTGACGAACGTGATATTGATGACAATTCTGCCAAGCTGTCTTGAGTTATATTCTGCTTAAGTCTAACGGCTTTAAGCTTCTCTCCTATTTTTTTCTGAATTTGAATATCAGACAACGAATAAATATCATCCATAATGATTGTATTTTAAATCATTTATATACAAATATATGAATAATGCTTTAATCTGCAATCATTATTTCAATTTATTTTCAGTTCAAACAAATTGCTCTCTCATTAAAGTAGAACACCGAGCTATATAAGAGAATAAAACCAATTTTACATTATTACTAATTTTCACGATGTAAATATCGAAATGAGAATTGATTAACATCATTATCATGACATTTGATGCCACTTGATGAACTTTGATGATAGTCTCTTGTGTTCCACGGCCTTCTATTCTATTTTTGTACCAACCACTTAAATTAATGATTATGGAGATAGTGAACATAGAGGCCAGCGCATTTATGGAAATGAACAACATATTGTTCAAGATAGAAAAACAACTGAAAGGACTGAACTCTTCCAAATCTGAACTGAATGAATGGTTGGATAATCAGGATGTATGTATTTTTATGAATATATCAGACAGAAAACTATTGTCTCTAAGGCAGAAAGGGCTAATCCCTTTCAGTCGTATAGACAGAAAAGTATATTATAATAAAGAAGATATTCTAAACTATATGAGAAATAATCTTAAAAACACATACAAATAATGGAAATGGGACAGCTGGTATTAAGTAAGGACAGTAATGAGGTCAAGAGATTTATTGAAGCCATGGAAGATATATCCAAAATGTTGGATGCAAATTCTTTAATCTACAGACCTATATTAGACGGGCACCGTTATATTACAGAACAAGAATTATCAAAAGCTCTCAAAATAACCAAAAGAACACTCATTGAATATAGAATGAATGGTAAATTACCCTATTACAAAATAGGAGGAAAAATTCTGTATAAGGAACAGGACATTATAGATATATTGGAAAGAAACAAAGTTTTGGCATTTGAATGACATTTCTTAAATCACTAATAATCAAAAGCTAAACCTTATACAAATAACTTGTAACAACTCTAAATAACTATATAAATATTTGGAGGAATAGAACCGAACACTTACCTTTGTAAAGTCAAAGGATGATTAACGAGAGTCTATCGAAAATTGGTGAATTTGGCATATGGCTGATTCAGTGGTTCGGGGATTTTTCCAAAGATATTAAAGTGCTGTAATTTAGGATTTTGAATTAAAATATTCGATTCCTGGTGGCACCACTTTGAAGAAAAGCAAAAGACGGTAAAATCCTGATTTCCAAGCGAAATCGGGATTTTTTGTTTTCCCCAAGCACGCAAAAAACGGCAAAATATTACCGTTCGAGGTGGAGCAAAAGGTGGAGATAAAAGGTGGAGCAAAAATCTCCACCGAATTAGAGTCTTTCTCTCTGATTTGCAATATTTTGCGTATCAAGAAAACGTGGTCGGTTTCCTACTTTTGTCCAAATTAAAAACTGTAGGAAAATGAAAAGAAGTTCATTCAATGTGCTTTTCTTCTTGAAGAAAACCAAGCTGCTGAAAAACGGAGAAGCATCCGTATGTATGCGTATCACTGTAGATGGTACGCGAGTTGAAAACAACATCCGCAAAAGCATTGACCCGTCTCTCTGGAGTCAGGCTAAGGAATTCGCCAGCGGCAAAAGCCGCAAATCATGTGATCTAAATGCCTATATCGAAAATGCGAGAATCAAGTTACATCAGATTTTTTGTGAGCTGGAAGAACAGAACCAGCCTATAACGGCACGTCTGTTACAGGAAATATTTTTCGGACAGGACAAAGAACCGGAAGCGGTACGCACCCTTATCGGTACCATGCAGGAGCACAATGACCAATGCCGTGCCCTGGTCGGGAAAGACTATGCCCTGATTACCGTTCGCCGTTATGAAAGCTGCAAGCGCTATCTTGCCGAACTTATCAGACAGAAATACGGAAAGGATGATCTGCCGCTGGCGGAAGTCAACGGTGAGCTGGTACGTGCCTTTGAATTTTATTTGAAGACTGAAAAGGAATGTCAGCAAAATACCGTTATCCGTTATATGAAATGTCTGAAGAAAATTACCAATCTGGCACTGGCTAATGAATGGATAGCCAAGGATCCGTTTATCGGTATCAAGTTCCACGAAAAAGAAGTAATCCGTGAGTTTCTTACTATGGATGAGCTACTGACCATCTACCACAGGGAATTTCCTCTGGAGCGAATCACCGTAGTCCGTGATGTTTTTATTTTCGCTGCGTTCACCGGTTTGGCTTTCATTGACGTACAACAGCTTTCCCCTGAGCATATCGTAAAAGACAACAACGGAAACCTGTGGATCAGGAAGCCACGTCAAAAAACAAAGAACATGTGTAATATCCCGCTGTTGGATATTCCTTTGGAAATCCTGAGAAAATATGCAGATTATCCTGCCTGCAGAAAGAAAGGAGTATTGCTGCCTGTTCCCTGCAATCAGAAGATGAACAGCTACCTGAAAGAGATTGCCGACCTGTGTTTGATAAAGAAGAACCTGACTACACACACTGCTCGTCACTCGTACGCCACATCTGTCTGTTTGGCCAATGGAGTAAGCATTGAGAATGTAGCCAAAATGCTCGGTCACTCCAATATCAAGATGACGCAACACTATGCAAGGGTACTCGACAGTTCCATTCTGAAAGATATGAATAATGTAAGGGATATACTTTCAAATTGCCTATAGCTTATGAAAAGAGACATTATCCATATAATGGAGAACGGCAGGATTGTTATTCCTGCTGTCCATCCTGATAAGATTCGTATGGACGAAGCCGAACTCGTCGGCTTGTTCAATGTGGTTGCACCGACTTTACGAGCAGCGAAAAGAAGAATATATAAACTGGGGATATTGCAACCATTCACCGCAGAACAACGTATTTCGTTAAAAGAGGGATATCAGGTAGTCTATAACCTGGAAATGATATTTGCGCTTGCCTTTCAGATTAACACTTATCCGGCACAACAATTACGTGAGTATATAATAAGCAGACTGTTCCAATCTGAAAAGTCAATGATTATCTGCATGGTGAATGGAAATCATAAGTCATATCTAAAATGCTGATAAATATTGATTTTACTATTTCATGCGGATAATAAGCCGCATTTTTTGCGGTTAATTATCCGCAAAACTGTATATTTGCAGAAAACGGTGATGCCTATGTATATACATGAACATAAAGAATGGCCTTCCTTTTCGTGGAACAAGGAACTTGTCGGTGAGAAACTGAACAAGGTAAACAAAGCTGTCGGTTATCTGATGGGACGCCTTAGTGTAATCGGCTTCAACGACAGGATGTCTGCCGTAGTTGAATCCATCTCTCATGACATCATTGCATCATCAGAAATTGAAGGAGTGGAATTGAACAATGAGCAGGTACGTTCATCTGTAGCCCGCAAACTCGGAGTACAACTACCGAATCCGACCGAATCTTCACGATATATAGACGGAGTAGTGGAAATGGCACTTGATGCAACCGTCAATTTCAACAGTCCGCTTACCCATGAAAGACTCTTCGGCTGGCACAACTGCCTGTTTCCTACCGGATGGAGCGGTCCAACGAAAATAGATGTAGCCCGATACCGCTGTGGAGATATGAAAGTTATTTCTGGAATGTTCGGCCGGGAAAAGGTACATTATGTAGCGCCTGCTCCTGAAAGAATAGACGAAGAAATGAATCGGTTTCTGGACTGGTTCAATTCAGATGCACATAACGGCTATGTCAAATCGGCGATAGCCCATTTGTGGTTTGTCTGTATCCATCCTTTCGATGACGGAAACGGACGAATCGGACGAGCCATTGCTGATATGGCACTTTCACAGGCTGAAGACTCAAAGATGCGTTTCTTCAGTATCTCCCATCAGATAAATAAGGATAAAAAACAGTATTACGACATATTGGAGAAAACGCAGAAGGAAGATTGTGAAATTACTGAATGGATTATCTGGTATCTTGACTACCTGCTCCGTTCCGTCGAGCAATCCGACGAAACATTGTCGAAGGTTCTTAACAAGGCCATATTCTGGCAAACCCATGCCGAAACAGTCCTGTCCGAACGACAACGTGAAGTCTTGAATTTATATTTGGACGGTTATCCCGGCAAACTGACGGCCAAGAACTGGGCAAAACGTGTAAAGGTATCACCGGATACAGCAGCACGTGATATAAAGGATTTGGTAGAAAAGGGTATTCTAATACCCCAGCAGGGGCGGGTCCGAGACGTATTTTACGGAATCCGGTGTAGTGAGTCTATCATTGTCATCCCCATGCCGGAAGATGTATAATTGTTCATCATACAAGCATAAAGGCTGTGTGACATGGGTTTATCCAGACCGGTACACAGCCTTTATGCCTTTCTTTTATTTACTACTCAAATATTCAATATCATAAAAATATCCTGCCACTGATACATTGATCAGCAACAGGATATTCCTATTTTTGTTTGAAATAATCAAATTATTTCAGACTTCTACTTCCATTCAAAATATCTTCAGGAATTTCCGCACAACGTGTATATACAGATACATCTTCTGCGTTATCCTTCACGGTCCACTTCATTGTTTCATCAGTCATTTCTGAAACAATATATTCTTTCAACGGATTATGTGAATAATCATATTCCCCCGTCAGAATATATCCCAAATCTTCATCTTCTTCAATTTCAAAAGAGCCTGTAGATTTATGCGAATACATACTTCCCATATTTTCATACATCTCAAAAGTATGTTCCTTTCTATTAAACGTAATATATACATATTGACCTTCTTGCAAGGGTGCCCCATTAAATTCGGTCAACATCCATGTTCCATTCATAGTGGCATAATTTACCTCCTGATATACCACTGGAGTCTCTTCGTCCTCGCTACAAGCCGTTGTCATTGCCAGCAACGAGACACACATCATAATTCTGAATATGAATTTTACCATATATTCTTATTTATAAAAATTACTATTTTATATCCATACTTATTTTTATTGTCCTATCGGATGGTCGCCCAGAAATACCATCAAGTAAAATACTGAATGATTTCTGCCCCTTCTGTTCAGAAAGTTTTTTTCCATCCAGTTCTACAATCAAGAAGCCTTCTTGTGCAGGCTCCAAAACCTCAGGTTCCGTTCGTAAACTCAAGAATTCTGGAAGGAATCCCTTTACAGCACCAATCTTTAAAGGAGCACTTCCGGCATTAGCGCAAGCTATTCGCTCAACCTTATGCATAGTAGACGTTACAGTTCCCATATTTAGTGTTTTAGCACGTATTTTTAAATGCCCCATGGTATACCTGTAATCCTTCCATAAAGCAGCCGAAGGAGTTACCTTTCCCAAAATAGTCAATGCCGCAACCGGTCTTTTTTCTGAGATACTAGCATATACAAAAGCTCTGGTGTAAATAGTTCCAGGCTGTCCGAACGGATTATAAGTCAATCGAATCATTGCCTTTTCTCCTGGATTAATTATCGGAGAATCTATTTGAGCATTTGTACATCCACATGTAGTCGTAATCTTCGTTACCACCACCTTTTCCGTTCCGATATTCGTGCAAATAAAAGCGAAAACTTGCGGTTTATCATCCTCAGACAGAGTTCCTGCATTTATCTCCATACGTTCAAAACGAAGCATTTCTTCCGCATGCTCAACCAATACAGGATTCAGCACAGCATCAAGCTCCTTTTGAGAAAAGGCTTTCTGTGCCATCAAAGAAGACACAGAAAGCAATATGAACATCCAGATAATTACAGTTCTCATAAAAAACTCTATATGATTAGATTACATCCACCCGTTGCCAGTCGCTTTACGTACTGTAATCACAAATTCTTGTGTCTGTCCATCACTGCTAGTAACAGAAGCTTTGGTGGTTCCTACCTTAGTACCTTTTACCGTCAACTGATTGTTGTTCAAAGAAACAGCAGCAATACTGCTATCCACGACATTGAACTCTGTAGCAGTAACATTTTCTGCATAGACTCTGTTCAAATCTACTACCTCTGTGGCATCAAGGGCTACATATACATTAGGCACACGCATAGGCTGAGCACCGTAGTTACTGCCATCAATATTGTCCAGCACAGCTTGTGCATCTATCAAGCCTCCGATGTTATCTCTATATGCCGGCAAGTTCATTCTCAGATGAGGAGCAGCATCACCTACACTTCCCCAATTCTCCCAATAACTCTTCTCGCCTGAAAGATTGCTACTCAAATCTCTTACTGACGCCAGCAGCAAGTCTTTAAAATCCGCTGCACGATAATGCTTACGCAATTTTGCAGCATAAGACAAACCTAAAGCAGCTACTCCCGACACATGCGGACAAGCCATTGAAGTTCCATCCATATAACCATACCCACTTTGACTTGCTGTAAGATCGGAACCCTCAATAGCTGAATTCGGCATTGTAGAAAGAATAGATGCTTTTTCGCTCTTAAATGCATTAGCATCACCACCAGGAGCTGCAATCAAATTCTTACTTCCACTCGGGCTGACATAATTCGTATAGCAAGAAGGTTTTCCAGCCGGATCAAGTGCAGTTACACAAACGAAGTCACCATAAGCACCCGGATAGCTGACCATAGGAGCGTATTCATTACCTGCTGCAAAAACAGCAATACCTCCGTCAATTACTCCGTTAGGATCGCCAGCATTATGAATAAAATACTCCAAAGCCTCTTTCTGAAGTACTACAGAACTAGACCATTCTTCATCCGAAGTAAAGCCAGGAGTACCCATCAAAGGATTGATACGTCCAGATGAAGCAGACCAACTGCACTGCAAGATTACAGCTCCGTTATCCGCTGCATACTTAATAGCTTTAGCTTGATTTAAGACAGATGAACTACCATTTCCACTGAAAATCTGGCAAGACATAATCTTCACACCAGTTCCAGGAGTTCCATTACCTCCAGCAATTCCTCGAATACCTACTTCATTATTATCTGCAGCAATTACTCCTGCTACATGGGTCGCATGTCCTGTATCTCCTGTTTGCGTATATGAGATATGACCATTACCTGCAACAAAATTATAGCCATATTTGTCACCTGCATATCCATTGCCATCCGCATCTTCATCCGACCCGAATGTTTCAGCAGGATTAATCCACATGTTATTAGCAAGATCCTCATGATTATACATAACCCCTTCATCCACTACGGCCACAATAATAGAAGGATCTCCCTGGCATTTTTCCCAGGCTGTAGCACAATTTACATCGTATCCGGCACGAGCACCCTCAACCACAGTTCCGTCATTTCCTATACCCCACTGAAGTTTCATATTTTCAGCCTGGCTGCCTAATGTTTGAATAGCTTCTCTTGTAGCACTATTCAACCCCTTCGCTTTTTTTGTGGTATCATATCCTCTCTTTATAACCTGATTATATTCCACGGTTGCCACCTCAGAAAGTTTAGACATATCCAAGGCTACCTTATTCAGGTCCATATCCTTATCAAACTTCACCACATACCACAAATGCAAACCATTTTTACGGGTACGTTCTTCGTGACGTTTATCTACAGGAAAGACACGTTCAAAAGTATATGCACCGGCAATATCCAGTATTTCATCTACCGAAGGAATACTAGAACGAGTCTGCACTCCACTGCGGCTTAACATTTGAGCATTCTCAAGTACTTCTTCCACTTCTGGCTTAAATTTGATGAGAAGTTCACCTTCCACTGCCTCGTCAGCCAAGCCAGATATAGGAGCTACCGTATTTTCTTGCACACCCGATTCTAAGAACGTTTCAGAATCAGAGCAAGAAAACAATCCCATAGCACTCACAAGAGCGGCAAAAATATATTTTTTCTTCATCTTTAATCATTTAATTTTCGAACCATGCACCCCCCGGTCCATAACTTAACAGACCGGGAGTTTTGCAAAATTCTATTTTTATATTATTCAACTAAAACTATCTCTAAGAAATTCCTCTTTTAATTCTCTTCTGTAGAGTCATCTGTAATCTGAGGTTTTCTCTTAGGATACATTTCATAATAACTTGTCTTCCCTTCGCCATAATTACTCAAGTTTGTAGGCTCATTACTAAACGTCGTAATAACCTCACCCTTTGTATTCTTAGCTTTTGAAGCCGTAGTACTAAGTTCCTGCTGGAAAATCATAGTAAACGGATCCCAGAAAGTAAGATATGGATGATATAATATCCAATCAGGCAACTTTCCGGTCAAGAAGTTCAAGTTCAAAGAAAGACTCTTCATCTTCGGCCAAACCCTAGGAGCTCCTCCATTTGCCAGCAAATATTTTTCAGCATCCTGAATTGAAATGGTATCCTTATACTCAGCATTCTGGATATAGCTTTCCGTATAAACCTTATCTGCACCAAGAAGCTGTTTAACTTCTGCATCCGAAGGCAACTGACCATCAAGCATATTCAAGGACAATGACAAACATTCAAGTTCTTCCCATTTCAGCAATTCTTTGAAATAAGAATTATTATATCCTTCTGCCGGAGTAAGAAATCCTTCTCCAAAACCTGTAGTCCAACGGAAACCTAACTTTTCATCTTTCTTATCTGTATAGGCTGAAAGATCTTTCGTTGTATCATAACGATTGATCTTATTCAGATACAAATTGCGTAAATGCGGGAAATTCTCTCGAGTAATACTCTCAATACCTAAGACTTTCACTCCATTTATAGTACTGCCAGACTTACCCATCACCTCAAAATTGTTACTACTCAAATCCAAAGAGATAAGTGTCTTTCCAAACTCAGTAAAGTTTACCGGCAGTCCCACTAAACCATAAGCACGTACAGTAAGTTTACGCAAGTTGCCATATTTCACCAGGTCACAAATTTCATTTCCCAATACAATATTCTTTAAGAATGTATTAGAGTTTCCTGAAAAAGTAATTGATTCCGCTGTTTTAAGATATTTCACTTGATAGGGAAGCGATTCTTCTGTTTCAAATAAAGTAAACTCTACAGATTTCAAACGACCAACCAGTTCTTCAGGAACTGGAGCAGAATAATTAATCGTTCCGTCTGCTTCTATCTTGATATATTTGTCAGTAGCTTCCCAAAGTTCTACACCTTTCCAGTATCTCATATTCTCACTGGCATCCCAGGCAAACAGACCGTTCATACTGCTGTATATAGAGAGAATAGCCAGAGAGTCACCAGCTCTGTCATCAGTAATTACCGGAGCTGCTTTCTGAGTAACTACCAGTTTTATCGCTCCGTCTCCTTCCGTATCAGATGTTTCCTGCGGAGTAATAATCACTTCAGCTGTACGTGCTTTTTCACTCATGTTGACATCCCAGTCAAAATGCAATTTCAATAAACGCGGACGATCACCATACTCATAATTGGGAGTTTCTTTCTTGTATGTCAGCCATTCTTTATCAACAGTTCCGTCTTCAGCCGGCAAGTTGTTGACTTGCACATCAAAATTCACATTGGCCATCATTGTAACCTCAAAGAAACGCTCCTCCAGTTTTGCTGAATTCTCTACAGAAATCGTTCTGTCTTCTTCACTTACAAAGATACCTTTTGCATATCCCATCTGCATTACTTTTACAGTAGTTGCAGAAGTCTGACCTGCCGCCATAAAAGTAATAACACCTTCGCGCGGCTCTGCCACTACAGACGAGTCTACTAAAACTTCGCAAATAGCCGATCCTTCACCATTGGAAGGACTAAACTTCAACCAAGAACTTTCTGAAGTTCCCTGCCACTTGACATTGCCTTTTATCTCCAGCAATTCGCTACCACCATCGGCCCCGATAGCAATCTCCGTCTTATCAATAGAGAATTCTGACACGACATTGTCTTCTTCCTTACAGGATATCGCCAATACCATGCAGGCCGAAATAATCATTATAGTATTAAAAAATCTTTTCATACATTATTTCTTAAATTATTCCAAAGTCAGATAATCACATCCACGAATATCTTGTGTCGTATCATAAATCAGCAAATACATGCCAGCCTTGATATAAGGACAAACAGATGATACATTAAGAATGAGGTTAGGGTTATCACTTACATCGAGTGTATTGATAAGATACGAAAGTTTTTCTGTCTCAGGAACCTTTCCAATATCATTTCCACCCAAAAGCAATGCACGTAAGCCTTTGTGGTTACCAATATTTGTAGGCCACTCCTTATATACACGGTTACCGTCATCATCACGCTGATTACGCATAATCAATGTATTCAGATAAGAAATATTTGCCAATCCCCATGGGAATGCCGACAACTGGTTTCCGCTTATATCAATACCATACAAGTGTGGCATAGTGGTTCCGTTCAAATCATCCGGAAGTTTTTCCAAACGGTTATTTGATAAGTCAAAGCTTGTCATCATATACACTTTGGCACCCTTCATATCTTCATTGGTAAAATCCTTGATTCTATTTCCACTAAGATTCAGCACCGTCAATGGAGAATTAGTCTTAAACAAATCTGCCGGGAACTTTTCTAGTTCATTGCCAGCCAAAGACAACTCATTCACATTGATTCCTTTCTTTGTAGCAACCTTCTTAATCTTGTTATAAGAGAAGTTCACAGAAGCCATTATATAAATTGAGCTTGCATCAAATATATCTGGGAATTCTGTCAGTTCATTGTGTGAGAAAGACAATGATTCCACATCGTCCATACCACAGAATATACCATTCTCATCTGTAGCAATACTTGCAATCTTATTATAATCAAAAGTACCCTGAACCAGATTTACATCTTTTCCAAAAGCAGGAAGAGCTGTCAACTTATTGTATATCAAATCAATCTTACCTAACTTCTTCATCTTAGAAACTTCTGCCGGTAAAGATGCGATATTATTATAACCTAAGTAAAGAATCTGTAAAGATTTACCAGCTTCACCCTCGGCCAATGTCTTAATTCCATTTGGGAATGCTGCCGCTAACTGAGGATTCATTGCCATATTCAGCTGGGTCAGATTCTTCATTCTAGCCAGCTGATCAGGGAAAGCTGTCAGGCGAGAACAATTGTAAATTTCAAGGTCTGTACAACTTTCCAAATCACCCAAAGCTTGAGGTAACTCTGCAATAGGTGAATTAGCAATATACAACACTTCAAGCTTCTGTAACTTTCCAATTGCTTCACTGATACCTTTAATGCCGTTGGTCATATCACCGTGAATTACATCCTTAGGCTGTACTATGGATTTCTTGATAGCTGGTTGCCCGGATTCTACCATACAGCGTTGCATCTGCACATCCCAATCCTGTCTGGAATCGCGCAATGCAAAATTATCCATGTAGTCAGAACGAAGTTCTTCAAGAACTGCAGGAGTCAAGCCACCCTTTAAATCAGCCAACGGATTTTCCCCGGGGCGCAATTTATCATTGTGTGTACCCAAAGCCAAACTTTGAAGTTCTGTAAACTCGCCAATCACATCAGGTACCTCTCCTGTCGGATTAAAATCACCAATAGACAAACCTATCACACGGCCATTCTTGTCAAGGCTTACTCCCGGCTGGTCGCCCCACATGTCCACATCTTTATTTTCAAAATCCCAGTTAGTTCCTTGCGGATAGCTTTCACCAACATAAGACCAGTTTTGTCCTCCCAGCTGCTCCCACAAAGTACGAAGATTATAATAATCTTTTATGTTTGCAGCTGTTTCCAATATAGTAACAGGAACTTTTGCTTCCGTCTGCTTGTTATCAGTAACCGTAAATGTAGCCTCACCTAATACCTCATCATTAAAATATTGCAAAAGTTCCGTACGGTTATATGCCGCGTACGAAAGAATCTTGTAATTTCCAGCCTCAGCTGTAACAAGTGTATCAATTCTCCCTACAGAAGTACGATAACCGATGCCCTGACCATCAAAGTCTTCTACATACGTTACTTTCAAAGACTTAAACTCCTGGGTTTCCTTCGTATCCATATTCTGTACCTTTATGTCCACTTTATTAATATCACTAAATGGATAAGGTTCAGAATCACTTGCACCACGAGATGCCTGAATATTCTTAATCAATTCAAACTTTACTAGACCTTTACCGATTGCATCCACCAGCAAGTCTTGCATAACAAGCCCACCACTTACAATTGTAAAGGTTGTTTTTTCAGACGGAATACCAGCAAAAATAGGCTCTTTCTCCGCTCTATCGTAAAGATAAAAACCTACCACGGTATATTCACCCGGCTGCAATTCCAGTTTGTCACTACGCAAACCATATTCTGCACTTTGTTCATCATACGCATGCAACATAAGTGTCTGAGAGAAGTCATAATCATTGCTTCTCAACACCACTTTCACTTTATTTGCCTCATAAAGTGAATCAAGTACATTTCCACCTGCACGAGAGGCCTCATCTTTTACATAAGATGCGCTCTTGTACACCTTAAACTGTACATAACCGTTACCGGTCTGAAACACTTCCTTATCATCAGTACAAGCAATATTAAACAATGAAAATAGTGATAATACTATAATAAAATTCCAAATCTTTTTCATATATATTTACTTGTTTTTTAGTGTAATAATCAACACTTTATACGTCATTGAGTATTCTCCCTGGAAAAGAATGACCACGGATTGATTACAAGTAAAATGCAAACAACGTTCAGATGGCAAATCTCCAGTAATCGAATGAACCGGCTCATCACTTAATAAAACACCTTTTTCATCTAAGAATGAGCATTTCTCAAGGAAAATATCATCTCCCCAATCATTTTTCAAAAGAGGCTTTATATCTAATTGTGCTCCTGATTCAACTTCCAGATTATATATTTGAGACTTATCTTGCAAGTAAATATCGCCTCCCTCATTAAACTTATCTTTTAAGTCTTGAGTTGCATTTTCACCAAATCCCTGAGCAACATTTAATTGTGTTTTATTATCACCAGAAATCAACCAAACTTCAGGCAAACCAACAGATACGCTTGCACCTTCCTGATCAAATACCATCACAATATATTCATCACTCACATCCTCCGAAAGATCCGTTCCCTCAGAATTTAACAAAGTATTCATATCAGGCCATGTACCTCCATGTGAAAGTTCATCATACACACTTTTAGGGAATACCAGTATATAACCTCTTCTTTTGGCAGATGTATTTTCCTGCACATTACACAACTCCAAATTCCCATGAGCATCATCTTTGATATCAAAGAACGCTTTTGCTCCATCAACTCCATCTATCCAAAGATAGTCTCCATCCTGATAAACAGCCTTCACCACATATTCACTGTTCTTTGCTAAGACTCTAAATGACAATGGGAAAGAAAGTTTTTCAGGTTCGCCATCACCTTCTGTCAATCCGCCTGTCCAGTATTGCAGTCCATCCGTTGAAACACTCCAGTTCCACTTCGTAGAAATTCCTCTAATAACTAACTCATCAGCAGGCAATCCTGTATATTTCACAGGTACATCTGCATAACGATCTTCTCCCTGCATCTTGAAGCGAAAGCTTCCTGTCCATTCATTTGCCAAATAATCATCTGTAATCTCCACGGTAAGTTCTGCTTTCTGATGCATGCCTCCCTTCACTGGAGGATTCTTCACTGCTAACCATTCTGGCAATGAAGCCTGATCAAATTCCCAAGGGAAATTCAACGTAAAGCTCTCAGTAAAGCTCAAAGTGGTACTTGTTCTGGAGAAATTCAGCAATAATGGAGACTCTTCCGTAAAAATTTCACCTTCTTCGCCTACTGCCAGCAACATCTCACCCTGACGAGTCAGTTTTGCAATGACTTTTTCCACATCACCCTGTTTCAAAGTAATTTCGGCCTGCATTTCTCCATAATTCAGCATGTCTTCATTTACAGACACCTGTACGGCTTGCTTTCCTGCCTGCCCGCTAATAGAAGTCATTCCATTAGAGAATCTACACCACAAAGTTGAAGAATACAGTTTCCAATCCATTGAGGCATCAAAAACAATTTCAACAGACTCTCCTGCCTTCACCGAGAGGATTTGTTCTTCTTCCGGGAAAGAAGGAGTCACAGGTGCCCCCTCATCCTCAGAACAAGCCACAACCATCGCAGCTACAGCTATAAGCCACATTTTTGATAATATGTTTATATATTTCATACGTCTATTCTTTTGACATTACGTGTTAATATCCTTGTTTCTTCAGATAATTATATTCCTCTTCAGAAATCCATTCAACTACAGTCGGGTATGTACCTATCGGACCAGCTGACTCATATCCCTCCACATAGAAAGTGTGATACAGCAGAGCAAAACCCTGACATACATTAAAGTATGAAACTGCTCCTGTATAAGGCACAGCCAAAACCATGTCTGTTCCCAATACCGCTCCACCACTAATCTCTGACAACTTGGTAACCGCTTGAGTTTCCATTTCCACCTTGGGTTCAAGGGGTTTCTGCGTATTAAAACTGATTTTCAGGTCCATTCCATTCAGGAAGAAGTCATTAATAATAACTCCGTTCTCTTTTTCCGGATCTTGCTCTACAGTCACCAAACGGAATTCCGTATCCTGCATATAATCCGTAAAGAAATTGGAAGTAACTTTAGCATATCCTATAAAACGCTGAATATCAAACGGGCAAATCTTTACAAGCTGTACCTTTGTTTCATCCCCGTATATATCCCAGATTTTTTCTTGTGGTGCAACCAGTCTCAGATTGATACCCAAAGAGTCTGTATCCTCAAAGTTCTCATAGAAGCCTTTGATTTTTACAGAAGAAGCCAATTCTCCAGCCTTAATGGTAACAGAGTTTGACTGCAGTTCATAGTGTAATCCTTCAATGGCATTACTTCCCTTATCGACTACCTCTACGGCATACGTACGATCATAATCACATGCCGTAGTGGCAGAAACAGGAATATCATAATAGGTCTCTGAGTTTTGTATAGCAATGGTCTGCAACGAATCAGAAAACATTACATAGTCAGGACCTGCATAGGAAACACGGTCTTCGCTACATCCAACAAACAATGTGGCAGCAAAGGCAATTATTCCCAATTTTCCGAAAAATCTTTTCATCGTTATTCCTTTATATTATTCGTTATTTATTACTTTCATTCGGTTCAATGGCAGAGCCCGGCAAATCAAGTTCATGCTGCGGAATTGGCCATACAAACAACGGATTGCCAGCTTCTATTTTCAGACTGCTTCCATCGCTCACACTTTGTTCCTGAGGTTTACGTTCAAAGCCTTTTCCCCAACGTTTCAAATCCTGCAAGCGGAATCCTTCCATAAACAATTCACGAAGACGCTCCTTGTCAATTTCATCCAGCCAGTTTTCTGAAGTCAGAGTAGCAGAACCATACGATTGATAACGTGCCTGGCGCAAAGTAGAAATATCAGCAGATGCCTTTGCAAAGTCTTCTTTCTGGCAATATGCCTCTGCACGAATCAGATACTGTTCTGACAAGCGGAATACTTTCGGCATATTCACATGATAAATACGGTAATTAGAAACAAACTCCATGTTTCCATAATACTTCATCAGCAATGGCCAAACCAAACCATGAGAATATCCGGTCGGCATATCCTGAAAGAAAGAAGCATAACGCAAATCATTTCCCTCATACGTGTTCAGTGCAGCTTGTCCAGGTACATAATCCGGACGATAACTGATTTCATCAAAGTTCAAGAATACCTGTCCCAATGCACCACCATAGGATGTGGGCAAGAAACCTACTTTCCAGATAGTCTCAGTAGAGGCATCATATTTCCACATATAGTCATAATATGACATATCGTTTGTATAGACTGTAGTGGCACTTGAAAGCAGATACAAATCACTGTCTATCAACTTAGAAGAATACTTAATGGCATTATCCCAATCCTGCATATAGAGGTATACACGAGCCATCAGTGCCTGCACCGTAAATTCATTGAAATAAGGTGAATCATAATAGTCAGATGCCACAAGCGTAGTACCTTCATCCGGCTCCATATAATCATAAGCCTTTGCCAAATCATTCAGGACAAACTGATATGAATCATACAAAGAGGCACGCTTCATTTCGCCCGGGTTAGAATAGCTTGATACCAGCACTACACCCAGTTCATCCTTAGCCGTAGCCGGATCGTATGCCTTACAGAAACATTTGATTAATTCTGAATAAGCCAGAGCACGGGCAAAATATACTTCTCCCTTATACGCTTCCAGTTTCTCGTAAGCATCATCATCTACAATGTCATTTTCCCATTTAGCCACTTGTTCAAAGAAGAAGTTACAGTCACCAATCACTTTATAAAGTGAACCGTAAACTGCTTCAATATCTGCATTGGTAGGATTGATGTTCCAGCGCCAGATATCTCCATAAGTATTGGAGTAGCCATTTACAGCATATACCAAATCTGACTGGATATCAGGCAACAAAGTCAGATTACCACTATACAGATAACGACTCATGAAGTCTGAGTAAATTCCCATGACAGCCTGATTGGCTTCTTCCACTGTAGTAATGGACTGATCGGCCAGAATAGCATGTGTAGGGTCCTTGTCCAAACATGAAGTAGAGAACAGCATCGCCGCTACTCCTAATAAATATATTTTAAAGTTTCTCATCGTTGTCTTCAGCTTTTAAAAATTCAATTCTACGCCCAAAGTAAACTGACGTGACATAGGATACTGTGCACGGTATATGTTAGAAGAAAATTCTGGATCAAGTCCGGTGAACTTAGTAAATGTCAATAAGTTCTGTCCTTGTACATACACACGCGCTCCGTTAAAGAATTTCGTACTTTTCAATACACTCTGAGGTAGATTGTAAGAAAGCATCAGGTTCTTCAAACGCAAGAAGGAAGCATTTTCCAGGTAATGCGTATCAAACTGAGGTGTGATTCCATGGCGAGGAATATCTGTCACATCTCCAGGTTCTTTCCAGCGGTCATAAAGCAAACGTTTTGACTGGTTGTAAGAAGTATACAAACCATTACTTTCATCCATAATACGGTCATTGTTGTAAGCCCAACGGTCTGCCATCCAGCTGAACTGTGCAGAAAGCATCAAGCCTTTCCATGAAAGTGTTGTTCCGAAACCACCCTGCCAAGGAGCAATGAAGCTCTTTCCTTCAATCAACACACGGTCTTCTTCGCTGAACACATTGGTAATCTCACCGTCTTTAGTATACCAGAGTGCATCTCCGTTTGCCGGATTCACACCTGCATAACGTACCATGTAGAAGTTTGCTACATCGTGTCCTACTGCATACATGTTTACGTTACTGTCTACATACTGGTCAATTCCGTTATAAAGTTCCGTAAGTTTGTTCTTATTGAAAGAAGCATTGGCAAACACATTCCAGGTAAAATCTTTTGTACGGATAATGTCTGCATCTACCGACAATTCGATACCACGGTTAACCATTGCACCTACATTGTCCCAATAAGATCCGTAACCTCCATCAGCATAGCTTACAGGCACCTGCATCAACATGTCAGTAGTCAGCTTATTATAAAATTCGGCTGTAAAGTTTATGCGGTCAAAGAAGCCCAGACGCAATCCCACGTTGGTTGTCCAAAGTTTTTCCCAAGTAAGATTCTCATTTCCACGCTGTGAAGGTTTAATTCCTGTTTCACCCAGATAGTTGGAACTACCTGTCACCAAAGCCAGATGTTCATAGTTAGAAATAGAAGAGTTACCAGAAGTACCTGTACTGAATGTCAGCTGAGCATTGGTAAGCCAGTCATAACCCTCAAAGAACTCCTCCTTCTTGAAGTCCCACATCAGACCTACAGACCAGAAACCAGCCCAACGATTGTCTTTACCAAAACGTGAAGAAGCATCTGCACGTACAGAGAAGTCTGCATAATATTTGCCATCCAGGTTATACTCACCACGTCCAAAGAAAGACAGGAAAGCATATTCCGTAGTAGAATCGCCCCATGAAGCTGCAAATGAACCTGACGAAAGATTTACCAGCGCGTCATTGTTCTGCTTGCTTGTAGTAACATTGAAATTCTCAGAATGATAATTCACCCCTTCCTGACCCAACATAAAGTTGAAATCATGTCTGTCTTTCAGGTTAAAGCGATAATTAACCGTATTGGTAATGGTCAGAGTCAGGTCATCTAACGATGAGCGTCCGGCACTACCTAATCCAGCATTCAGAGAATAACTTGGAGTAGAGGTAGAGAAAGCAGTATCATGTGAATAGTCCACACCAAACTGAGAACGGATTGTAAGTCCTTCAATCGGAGTCACTTCAGCAAAAACCGATGAAATCACTTTATAGGTTTTATATGTGATCGGATTGTTAGTCAACCATTCAATAGGGTTTACTCCACTTCCCTTCCAGGTTCCATCATTGGTAGAAGCCAAAGAACCATCTTCATTGTAAGGATTCCAGTAAGGCAACATAAAGTGTGATGCTGAAATCGGCGCATAAATGGCATAATCTCCATCCACAGCCTGCTGTGTTTCCTGATAGGCAAGCATGGTACTTGTTCCCAGTTTCAACCATTCTTTGGCACGGTTCTCTACGTTGGCACGCACATTATAACGACGGAAAGAGGAACCGAAGGTAATACCATCCTGATCAAAGAATCCTCCCGACACATAATAGTTCGTTTTTTCGGTAGCACCATTCACGGCAAGTTCGTAACTCTGGGTAGGAGCATTGTTGTTAAACACTTCATCCATCCAGTTTACGTCTATACCTCTTACCTTATCATAATACTCATCACCGAGGTCAAGGCCAATTTCTTTTTCATATTGTATACGTTCTGCCGTATTCATCATGTCCCAGTTGCTTCCGGCCAGCTGTGAGAATCCCCACTGACCACGGAAAGTCACATTGGCATCTCCTACGTTACGTCCACGCTTAGTGGTAATCACCACTACACCGTTTGCGGCACGGGCACCATAGATAGAAGTAGAAGAAGCGTCTTTCAACACTGAAATGCTTTCAATGTCACTAGGACTGATTGAATTAAAGCTTGATGATTCTACAGGCACTCCATCCAAGATAAACAACGGAGTAGTACCAGAGTTAATAGAGTTTGTACCACGAATCTGGAAAGTGGCTGCACGGCTAGGTTCACCAGAAGCTGCCATCACGGTCAAACCCGGTGTCTGTCCCTGCAATGCCTGGTCAAAGCTGGCAGTAGGAACATTTTCCAGTTTCTCACTTTTCACAGTCGATACAGAACCGGCAATGGTACCTTTCTTGCGCACACCATACGCCACGACTACCACATCGTCAATCATCTGTGAATCGTCCAACATTGTTACATTCAGCACACCGGTACGTGAATTCACTTTCAACTCCTGTGTCTGCATACCGATATAAGAGAAGACCAAAGTAGCTTCGCCACCCTGAATCTGCAACTCATAGTTACCATCAATGTCGGTAACCACTCCATTAGTAGTTCCTTTTTGCAAGATAGATACTCCAATCAGAGGTTCGTTGCCTGTCTTCGACACAACGTTACCTTTTACCCGATACGACTGGGCCAAGGCTGACTGAATACCTAACACTGCAAAAAAGAGTAACCAAAGACTAAATCTTTTCATCTTTTGCCTGTTATAAAATAATTAATGATTAAATAAAAAATTTCAGCTAAAAACAAAAATATAGGTACCGGCTCTATTTATGAATACAGCCAGATATAACACCAAAAGGCCTACTTCGCACAAGAAAGTACCTTTCAGAAAAAAAAAAACGAACAACGTCATCTATAAAAGTCCCCTCTGGAACCCAATAGATATACTAAATGAATCTCGCGATTTCACGTTACGAAATAATAAATCTTGATTATTAACGCCAATAATCATATAAAATGAATTTATATTCATGTCTCTCTACCCATATAATAATTTAGGTTGCAAAGGTATATAAAAACTATAATATGACATATTTTTATCTATTTTTATTTTACCTACAGTAAGGCATTAACCAAATAAATATAAAACAAAAGGTATTTTTAATCATAAGTATACAAAAAACACCAATTCCTTCTATCTTTACCCACAATTATTTACTTTTAACTTTCAAACTATGAAAAAACTACTTTTACTATGTGGATTATGTGGTATAATAGGATGCAGCAAAGTCAATGCACAGACTGAACTGAAAGTCCTGCAATGGAACATCTGGCAGGAAGGCACAATGGTTCCCGGAGGATATGAAGCTATTGTTTCAGAAATAGCCCGACTGGAACCGGATTTCGTAACGTTCAGTGAGGTCCGGAATTACCACCAAACCCGTTTTTGCGACCGAATCATCACCTCTTTACGAGAAAAGGGAAAAACCTACTACTCGTTCTACAGCTACGACTCCGGCCTGCTCAGCAAACATCCCATCACTGATTCTACCACCGTCTTCCCTGAAAAGAATGACCACGGCAGCATTTATCGTATGGTAGCTTCAGTCAATGGGCAACAGATTGCCGTATACACAGCCCATCTGGATTACCTGAGTGATGCGTATTATAATGTAAGAGGATACGATGGTTCTACATGGAAGGAGATTCCGATTCCAGAAACTGTACAAGAGGTACTGGCCATCAATGATGCCTCTCAACGAGATGATGCAATCCGTGAATTTGTCAAAGCCGCGAAGAAGGATATAGCAGAGGGAAGAATGGTGATACTGGGAGGAGACTTCAATGAACCGTCACACCTGGACTGGACACGAGAGACCAAAGATCTGTATGACCACAACGACCTGATTATTCCCTGGACTGTACCACTGATTTTGGATAATAACGGATTTGTAGATGCTTACCGCACCCTTTATCCTAACGTACTTGATTATCCTGGATTCACATTTCCATCCGACAATGAGAAAGTCCCTACCCAGAAACTGACCTGGGCACCTAAATCGGATGAACGAGACCGTATAGACTACATATTTTATTATCCACACCCCCAACTGGAATTAAAAAATGCAGCTATCTTCGGCCCCCAAGGCAGTATCGTAAAAAACCAGCGGGAAAAAGAAACGTCTAAAGACCCGTTTATAGAGCCATTAGGTACTTGGCCAACCGACCACAAAGGCGTATTCGTAACGTTCTTACTGAAAAGATAAAAATATACTTTCACTCATTTGTTTTTTTCAGGAGAAAGTCTTCCTATGTCTTCTTAAGTCTTCATATGTCTACAAAGCCCCTAAGAGAGTTTTTATCTTCGCACAGGAGACTACTATGTTTTCCTGACGAAAACCCAACGTTTTCCGAACCGAAGACGTTGGGCTTTGCTCAAGGAAACATACGGTCCGGATATTGAAAACATAAATAGTAACTTGTAAAAAATTAAAAGACATGGAAGCACAGTATGATTTTCTCCCCGTACCGGGTACAAAGAACGGTGAAAAGAACCCAAAACTTTACCCTAAGCTCGTAACCAGAGGAGCTGTTCCCTTCAGCGACATCATCCGTCAGATAGCCCGTTCTTCCGGATTCAAGGAAGGAACCGTGATTGGAGTAATGGAAGAAGTGGAGAAATGGACATCTTTCTATATTTCCAGAGGAGAATGTGTAGAAATAGGACACATGGCCTATGCGGTAGCTAATCTGAAAGCTGAAAAGGAGGTGACAGATGAAAATGGAATTCACGCACAAAACATCCGATTCGATAAAGTACGGTTTCGCACAAGCAAAAGCTTCAATCGGAGATGCAAAGGCCAGGAACTTTCGCGAGTCAGAACGGAATGGAAATTTCAGCAAAGTTCAGCCCGCTACTCGAAAGAGGAACGACTACAACTGCTCATGGAGCATTTGCAACAGCATCCGTTTATCACACGAACGGAATACGGTCAACTGACCGGATTGCAAAAATCAAAAGCCTGGAAGGATTTGAACGGATGGGTAAAAAGCAAAATTTTAGGAAGCAAAGGGAAAGCACCTCATAAAATCTATATACTTCCGGAAGAAACTACTTCGACAGCAACCGACGACTCAAGTAACGCACCGGATACCAGACAGAAAGAAAGCCTACAGCCAGCACGGTAAAGAAAATAAGCACTACGTCCTCCCAGTGCACACTGACGGGATAGGCGTCGACAATAAAGCTGCCGGCAGCTCCTAAGGAAATCAACCCGAAAGTCTGTTGCAACCAGCAAAGCAGCACACCTAACACAATACCCGACACGGCTCCGATAAATGAAATCAGACGCCCTTCAAAAAGGAAGATACGCACAATCTGCCGGTCGTTTGCCCCCAGGTTACGAAGCGTAACTACATCGTCACGCTTATCAATAATGAGCATGGACAGAGAACCGATGACATTGAAGCAGGCTATCATCAGGATGAAGGTCAGAAACAAATAGGATATAAATTTCTCTATTTTCATGATACGGAACGTGTCGGCCTGCTGTTCATAACGGTCGAGCACACGGAAGCGTTCACCCAAATGTTTTTCCAGTTTGCGCTTAAAGGCATCTATATCGGTGCCTTCCTTCATTTTCAGGTTAATGGCACTGACTTCGGTAGTGTATTGAAACAACTGTCGGGCAAACTTCAAAGAAGTAAGGATATAGGAGCCATCGTATTTCTCCTGATTCACGGCAAACACCAGTCCGGACGAGAACAGGTTTCCTCCTGTAAAGGAAGCTGCCGGATTGGCCATGTTCACTTTAGCCCCTCGCTTGGGAGCATACACTTCCAACGGATCAAGGAAACGAATGCCGGTACCCAAGGTAGCCAGCAACTGCACACCGGGAATGGCATAGTCCACCACCTCATCATGAAGCAGCAGTTCTCCTCTTCCGAAAAGTATGGTATCAATCGGTGTCAGTTCTTCAAAGTTATCTTCTACTCCTTTTATCACAGCCATGGCCTGACGCCCCTGATACTGCACCAAGGCATTGTCTTCCAACGATTCGGACACCAATGCCACCTCGGGCATCTTCCGAATAGCAGCGATATCTTTATCCTGTCCGTCGAACACTTTCCCGGTGGTGGGTACAATTTTCAGTTCTGGATCGAAAGCCGTGAACAAGTTGGATACCAGGTCCTGAAAACCGTTGAATACAGACAAGGTGCAGACTAAGGCCAATGTAGCCAACGCTACTCCACATACGGAAATCCCAGAAATCACATTAATGGCATTATGAGATTTCTTGGAGAACAAATATCGTCGGGCTATGTAAAAAGGAAAGTTCACCGTTATACCTTATTTATATATAACACAAAATAAAAACCCACAGAAGCCGGAAGCAACGCCCCTTGTTCTTCTGTGAGTATTTACTAAAATATTGAATACATTATTTCTTCAACAGTTCGTCAATTTTCTCTGCATAATCCAGAGAATCGTCCACGAAGAACTTCAACTCGGGAATGATGCGCAACTGATGGCGTACGCGGTTTCCCAGCTCAAAACGAATTGACTTCATATTGGTATTGATGTTCTTCACGATTTCTTCACTTCTCTCTGAAGGGAAGACGCTCAGATATACACGCGCATAACTCATATCGGGACTGATGCGGACAATGCTGACCGAAACCAGCACACCAGGCATTGACTTGGTCTGCAAAAGAAAGATTTCGCTCAGTTCCTTCTGAATGAGGCGGGCAATCTTGTTTTGTCTGGTTGTTTCCATATTACCTTTTTATTTTTTACGTATAATAGTCAGACCGTCACGCAAGGGCAGGATTACTTTTTCCACCCGTGTATCGGCAGCCACCAAGTCATTGAACTTCTTGATTCCGATGGTCTGCGTGTCCGTGTGATGCGGCTCTTCAAGCACATGTCCGTCCCACAAGGTATTGTCGGCTATGATATAACCGCCGGAATGCATCTTTTGCAGAATCATTTCATAATATTCCACATAGAAGCGCTTGTTTCCGTCTACAAATGCCAAGTCGAACACAATGTCCATGTCGGGCACAATTTCAAGGGCATCACCGATATAAAACTTGATTTTATCGGCATAGGGTGAATTTTCCAGCCACGGACGAGTGAAATCTTCCTGCTCGTCGTTGATTTCAAAGGTATGAAGCATAGCCCCTTCCTCCAGTCCCTCTGCCAGACAAAGTGCGGAGTATCCGCTGTAGGTACCAATCTCAAGTACCTGCTTCGGACGTATCATCTGCACGAACATCTTCAGCATACGACCTTGCAAGTGTCCCGAAGCCATACGGGGACGCAGCAGTTTTACGTGCGTCGCCCGGTACAGCGCTTTCAGGTAGTCGTTCTCTTCATCAATATGCTGAAGAATGTATTCATCGAGCGCGTCAGTCTCTTTCATGATTACAAGTAACGGTTACGGTTGGGTAAAACGTAGTCATCTCCGCTCTTCAAGACATCACCTACCTGGTTGATTTCGAGGAATGAAGTATGAGTACCTTGTTTACCACCGCTCAGATAAGCCACCATTTCGTTTTCTGACAGTACACCGTCGTCCATCAGCTTACGCAATGCAGCGAAATAATATTCCTGTCCGTTGGCTTTTTCCGGCATATAGATAGCTTCCACACCGTATGACAATGCCAGATGACGCATGGTCTTTTCCTTGTAGCAGATAGCCAATACCGGATATTTTCCACGGAAAGCAGCCAGATTGCGGGCAGTCAAGCCACTGAAGCTATCGGTAATGATGGCACGGATAGGCATCAGGTTAGTAGCGCGTACGGCCTGTTTTGCGAGGAAGCTGGTTACATCCGTATTTTCCGGAGTCAAAGGAATTGGAATATCGTTTTCTTCCATCTTATCTTTTTCAGCCTGAGCAGCAATCTTCGCCATAGTCTTCACAGCTTCTACCGGATATTTACCATACGCTGTTTCTCCACTCAGCATCAACGCATCGGTACGATAGTAGATAGCATTGGCGATATCAGTAACCTCAGCACGAGTCGGACGCGGATTGTTGATCATGGTGTGCAACATCTGCGTAGCCACGATTACCGGTTTCTTAGCCAAGATACATTTCTTAATCAAGATACGCTGAATACCCGGAATGCGTTCCTGCGGCACTTCAATACCCAGGTCACCACGAGCTACCATTACACCATCAGCTACTTCCAGGATTTCATCGATGTTATCCACACCTTCCTGGTTTTCAATCTTAGCAATAATCTTGATGTCGCTGTGATGTGCATCCAGGATTTCACGAATATCAAGTACATCCTGACGATTGCGAACAAATGAATGCGCAATGAAATCGATGTCTTTCTCAATCGCATACAAAATATTGTTGCGGTCCTTTTCAGTCAAAGAAGGCAAGTTGATGCGTACACCCGGCACATTCACACTCTTGCGGCTTCCCAAAGTAGCATCATTGCGTACTTCACAGAACAAAGTATCTTCATTCTTATCGATTACCTTCAGTGCCAGTTCACCGTCGTCCATCAACACATCTGCTCCAACTGACAGGTCGTGTACAAATCCCGGGTAAGTTACAGCAATACATTCATGAGTAGTTTCCTGTTCCGGATTTCCCACAATACGAACCTTTTCACCTGTCTTGAAATCAATCGGGCCTTCTGCACTGGCCGTAGTACGTACTTCCGGACCTTTGGTATCCATCAGAATACCGATACGGTTAGAAACGGTACGCACATTATTAATCAACTTTTCAAAACCTTCACGGCTGGCATGTGCGGTATTCATACGTACCACGTTCATACCTGCATTAAAAAGGTCTCTGATAAAATCTACTTCGCAGCGCAAGTCCGAAATGGACGCAACGATTTTTGTTTGTTTAAGCATCATAATAAATATACTATAATTTGTTGTTGTCTAATAAAATGGATTCTACGGCCAGACGATAGGAATTCAGTCCGAATCCGCAGATTACTCCTACACAAGCACAGGAAATCATTGATTTGTGACGAAACTCCTCCCGCCGGTGAACATTGGAAATATGTACCTCCACGACTGGAGACGTAACTGCACGGATAGCATCCTGTAAAGCAATGGAAGTGTGAGTATAGGCCCCGGCATTCAGCACAATGCCATCATACGAAAAGCCTGTCTCATGAATTTTATTAATCAGTTCCCCTTCCACATTCGACTGGTAATATGCAAACTCTACCGACGGATACCATTCTTTTAATTTCTCCAGATAACTTTCAAAAGATTCGGCTCCATAAATGGAAGGCTCCCGTTTGCCCAACAGGTTAATGTTAGGGCCATTGATTATTTGTATTCTCATCTGTATACTTCTGCTGAAATTTAATACCTTTGTAGAAGAATTTGGCACAAAGATACGAAAAATAAATGAAAAAGGCCGATAAAAAAAGCATAATAATAAAGTATAGGCAATACCTGAAACTCGAAAAATCACTTTCAGCAAACACGGTGGAGGCTTATCTTACAGACTTGGACAAACTATTCGCATTTCTGGAACTGGAAAGCATTCATTTTACTGAGGTCACCCTGGAGAATTTGGAAACTTTTTCAGCCGGATTAAGAGACATCGGCATTCACCCACGTTCCCAAGCTCGAATTTTGTCTGGAATACGCTCTTTTTTTCGTTTTCTTTTACTGGAAGACTACATACAACAAGACCCCTCAGAATTGCTAGAATCACCCCAAATCGGCAAACACCTGCCTGACGTACTGACGGTAGAAGAGATAGACAGGCTTATAGGAAGCATCGACCGAAGCACCCGTGAAGGACAGCGCAACCGGGCTATTTTGGAAACCCTATACAGTTGCGGACTCCGTGTATCCGAACTATGCAATCTGAAACTATCCGATCTCTATCTAAAAGAAAAGTTCATCAAAGTAGAAGGGAAGGGAAGCAAACAACGGCTGGTACCCATCTCCCCACGCGCCATTCATGAACTGGAACTGTACTTTCCAGACCGCAATGAAGGACTGATAAAACCTGGATACGAAGATTTTGTATTTATCAGTCGTTTCGGGAAAAACATTTCACGCATCATGGTCTTTCACATCATTAAAGAGCTAGCCGAACAGATTGGGTTGAAGAAAACAATCAGCCCCCACACTTTCCGTCATTCTTTTGCTACTCATCTGCTGGAAGGCGGCGCCAACCTGCGAGCCATACAATGTATGCTGGGCCATGAAAGTATAGGCACGACTGAGATTTATACCCACCTTGACCGCAGTCGCTTGCGCCAAGAAATCTTGGAACACCACCCCAGAAATATGAACAGATTGTAAGGCAAGAACGATTTTTTAAGGTTTTTTCGAACGAACGCACAAAAAAAAACAGATAATGATTAACACGTAATAGAGTTTTTCTTATCTTTGCCCCAAATAATCAAACAATAAGATTATTCATTTATACAAACTAAATATTTAACATCATGATTAAGAAGTTGTATTTGCCGTTAGTGGCATTGTTAGTCCTTGCTTTCTCTTCATGTAGCAAGATGGGCGAATTATCTCCTGACTACTTCACTACCAACCCTGAAGTGTTGGAAGCTGTTGGTGGCAAGGTACCTGTAACTATTACAGGAAAATTCCCGGAAAAATACTTCAAGAAAAACGCAACAGTTGAAGTTACTCCGGTTTTGAGATGGGAAGGTGGCGAAGCTAAAGGTCAGCCAGCTACATTCCAGGGCGAAAAAGTACAAGGTAACGACCAGACTATCTCTTACAAGACTGGTGGTACTTATACAATGAAAGCTTCTTTCGACTATGTTCCTGAAATGGCTAAATCTGAACTTTACCTGGATTTCAAAATTAAGAAAGGTAAAAAAGAATACACTATTCCTTCTGTAAAGATTGCTGACGGTGTAATCGCTACTTCAGAACTTCCTACTGTAAACTCTGCTAATGCTGCTTACGCTCCGGATGCATTCCAGCGTATCATCAAGCAGGCTAAAGAAGCTCAGATCATGTTCTTGATCCAGCAGGCTAACCTCCGCGCAAGCGAATTGAAGTCTGACAGCTTGAAAGCATTCCACAAACAAGTGGTAGCTGTAGCTGGTGACACTAAGAACTACAAACTGAACAACATCGAAATTTCTGCTTACGCTTCACCTGATGGTGGTGTTGAACTGAATACTACTTTGGCTGAAAATCGTCAGAACAACACTGAAAAATACATGAACCAGCAGTTGAAGAAAGGTAAGATTGAAACTGAAGTAGATGCTAAATACACAGCTCAGGACTGGGACGGATTCCAGGAATTGGTTTCTAAATCTAACATTCAGGATAAAGACCTGATCTTGCGTGTTCTTTCTATGTACAGCGATCCAGAACAGCGTGAAACTGAAATCAAGAACATTTCTTCAGTTTACAAAACTCTGGCTGACGAAATCCTGCCGCAGTTGCGTCGTGCTCGTTTGACTGCTAACTACGATGTAATCGGACGTAGCGACGAAGAAATCAACGCTGCATTCGATACTGACGCTAAAGTATTGAGCAACGATGAATTGCTGTATGCTGCAACTCTGACTAACGACAACGCTCGTAAAGAAGCTATCTATAAGAAAACTGTTGAATTGTATCCGAACGACTATCGTGCTTACAACAACTTGGGTATGATGGCTTATGCTAACGGTGACTTAGCTACAGCTGAAAACTACTTCAAACAGGCTGCTAGCAAGAGCTCTAACGCTGCAGAAGTTAACACTAACCTTGGTTTGATTGAATTGACTAAGGGTAACGTCGCTAACGCTGAAACTTACTTGAGCAAGTCTACAGGTGCTAACACAGCTAACGAAGCTCTGGGTAACTTGTACATCAAACAAGGTCAGTATGACCGTGCTGTACAGGCATTCGGTGACACTAAGACTAACTCAGCTGCTTTGGCTCAGATCTTGGCTAAGGACTATAACAAAGCTAAATCTACTCTGTCTGCAGTGAAGAATCCGGACGCTTACACTAACTACCTGATGGCAATTGTTGGTGCTAGAACTAACAACGCTGACTTGGTTAAGAGCAGCATGGACAAAGTAAAACAGCAGGATGCTGCTTTGGCTGCTAAAGCTCAGAACGACCGTGAATTTGCAAAATATGCAAACGAAATAAAGTAATCTGACTTATTACAGAAAAGGAACCGGAATCACTTGAAGTGATTCCGGTTTTTTTATGCTTTTACGGGAAAGAATCGGAAGAAGATGAAAGATTATAAAATGAAAATATGTATTTTCGCAAAAACAAAATACGGTTTATGAAAAAATTATACCTGCTCCTCTTATCTGTATATCTGTTGTTTTGTCTGGATTCGTGCAGACAAAGCGATGAATTTGAACTCAAAGGGGAACTGGAAGGCATTACTTCCGACATGATTCTGGTAGTCTTTGATGACCCGGATTCCAAACTGGATACTATTTATCCAAGAGGAGGTAAATTCACTTATGCCTTCTCTCCCGACACATTGAATACTTTCCGATTAGTTAATGATTCAGGTGAAGTCTTTCCGATATTTGCAGACAAAGGCTGGAAAGTGTCTGTAAAAGGAAGTTTCGCACATCCGGAAATTAAAGGAGATGGTCCGAATAATGAATACCAGGAATTTCTGCAAAGTATACACGCGCTGAAAGATTCTGCACAAATATGCCAACAAGCTGAGAACTTTATCAAGAGCCATCCATCCTCACCTGCTTCGGCTTATATACTGTACTGGTATTTTTCACAATCAGCCAATCCCAATCTGTCCCTCATTGCCAGACTGACTGAGCCTTTGACCGGTAAAGTGAAAGATTGTAGAGTATTGAATGAAGTTCTACAGAAACTACCCGAAAAAGAAAAAAGCACTTCGACTTATCTGAATTACTTGTCTGTAAAGAAAAGAAACGGCGAATACTTGTCATGGAGCAGCAGTGGGACACAAAAGCAATATTCGCTCATTAACTTTTGGGCAAGTTGGGATAAGGAAAGCATAGCTATAAAAGACTCCCTATATGCTCTATGCGAAAAATTCTCTAAGAACAATTTCCGGGTTGTCAACTTCTCACTGGATTATAACAAGGAAGAATGGGAAAAAAATACGCAAAAAGATACAGAACAGTGGATTGAAGTATGCGACTACAAAGGATGGAATAATCAGATTCTGAAACAACAAAACATACAGCGTCTTCCATACAACATACTGATAGACCGGAACCGGAAAATTTTAGGCAGTAATCTTTACGGAAATGCATTACAGACCAAGATGGAAGCCTTGATAGCAGAAGACAAACAACAAAAGTAAAACACAATAAAAACGACCTTAAATGCTTGTCAAACTTTTTGGAGCCGCAGTACAAGGCATTGATGCCACTATTGTAACAATTGAAGTCAACTGTTCGCGCGGAATAAAATTTTATTTAGTGGGTCTACCAGACTCTGCCGTCAAGGAGAGCCACGAACGTATCGTATCCGCTCTACAAGTAAACGGATATAAGTTTCCTACCCGACAGATAGTAGTCAACATGGCTCCGGCTGATATCCGGAAAGAAGGAGCCTCATACGATCTCCCGCTGGCTATCGGTATCCTGGCAGCTAATGAAACAATCTCCTCTGAACACTTGACAGATTATCTGATTATTGGAGAATTAAGCCTGGACGGGAGTCTGCAACCCATTAAAGGTGCACTTCCTATCGCCATTGCTGCCCGTCAACAAGGTTTTAAAGGGATTATTCTTCCGCAACAGAATGCATCGGAAGCCGCTGTCGTAAATAATCTGGACGTATATGGCGTGGAACGTATTACAGAAGTAATCGATTTTCTGAACGGCAATTGCAGTTTACAACCTACCATTGTCAACACACGTGAAGAGTTCTATAAACACCAGTCAACTTTCCCCTTTGACTTTGCAGAAGTAAAAGGACAGGAAAATGTAAAACGAGCACTTGAAGTAGCCGCAGCAGGCGGACACAACGTGCTGCTCATTGGAGCCCCAGGAAGTGGCAAGTCCATGATGGCCAAACGCCTTCCCAGCATCCTTCCTCCACTCTCATTAGGAGAAAGCCTGGAAACAACTAAGATACATTCAATAGCTGGAAAACTGAAAAAAGGTTCTTCGCTTATTGCCACACGACCGTTCCGCAGCCCACACCACACCATCTCTCAAGTAGCCATGGTAGGTGGCGGAGCTACACCTCAACCTGGAGAAATCAGCCTGGCACACAATGGAGTGCTATTTCTTGATGAACTCCCTGAGTTCAGCAGAAGCGTACTGGAAGTGCTTCGGCAGCCCCTTGAAGACCATCGTATCACTATTTCAAGAGCAAAGTATAGCCTGGAGTATCCAGCTAACTTTCAATTAATCGCTTCCATGAACCCATGCCCGTGTGGCTACTATAACCATCCCACACGAAATTGTGTATGTAGTCCGGGACAAGTACAGCGATACCTGAACAAAATCTCAGGCCCTCTGCTCGACCGCATAGACATTCAAGTAGAAATTGTACCCGTTCCTTTTGAAGAAATCTCCAAAAGCACACCGGGAGAAAGCAGTGCCAGCATTCGCGAACGTGTAGTCCGTGCCCGACAGATACAAAGCCAGCGCTTTGCTAAGGAGCCGGGAATCTATAGCAACGCCCAAATGACTTCTAAACTGCTACACCTCTATGCACAACCGGATGCCGCTGGCTTGGAACTTTTAAGAAATGCCATGAACCGGCTGAACCTTTCAGCCCGTGCCTACGACCGTATTCTTAAGGTCTCGCGTACCATTGCAGATTTGGAAGGAAGTAATGAAATATGTCCGGAACATTTGGCAGAGGCTATCAGCTATCGCAATCTGGACAGAGAAAACTGGGCCGGATAATTATCTATCCAGCCCAGACAATCAAAATAAATATTTGACAGGTATCAACCGAACTATTCCGTTCAAGCCAGAAGGTAGTGTTTCCCAATGTCCGTAAGTACCTTTCTCATAATTCAGTTTGGCCATATTGATATCCTCAAAAATACGCCATTGTTTTCCCTGGCGGTCCATTTCTGCAATACTATTTGCCGGAAGATTGGTGACTTCCACTTCTATGAGATTCTTACCAGGCTTTAGCAATTGCCCTATGCTTAAACGGAAGGGAACTGCCCAGGCAGTACCTGCTTCCTGCCCATTTATACGCACACGTGCGCTCTCACGCACATCGCCCAAGTCTAGAATCCAATCATCTGCCGATAATTCAGGCAAATCCAGCTCCAATGAATACAATGCAGTACCCCGGTTAATCTTCGCAGCCGGATGTGCCATTTCTGTCCATGAAGAAGGCGTATCTATTTTAAACTCTCCTTCAATAGCCGGATAACTTTCTACAAATTTCAGTTTCCAACCATGATCCAAACTCAAGCTATAGTCCATTTCCTTCCTATATTTCCATTCAGGCACTCCTTGCAAAGAACGAGTAAAAGTTTGAAGAATGATACTCTCCCCAGACTTCAATTGCATATATACCTGAGTTTTTCCTTCCACCTCCCGCGTTTTTGCAATTCCCCGTTTACCCGTCATCGGATCAAAACACATCATATTTTTTTCAGGCACATTCAATGTAACCCATCCTTCCACATCTTTGGCCTGTAAGTTGGAAATAAAATAATGGTGCCCTTCTGTATGTGTACGCCGGATAAATTGTACTCCCCAACGAGTCTTCAGTTCTTCTGCAGGAACTCCTGTGCGTTCTAATGCCTCATGGTAATCATTTCCTACAATGATACGTCCTTTCCCGAAATTAAAAAACTGTGTGCCTCGGAAAGACTTTTCTCCTGGCAACTGTTCCAGCAGTGCAAATAGTTGCTTCCGATTCTGTTCTAAAGAAGCATATCCCGGCACATCTTCCGGATAATGTTCCACAAACACTACGGTTGCCCCCTGACGTACCAATGCTACTAGCTTCTTTAAGGTAGAAACCGGTATCAACTTTACTGCAGGTACGATAAGCGCCTTATAACAAGCACCTCCACGTGTCTTCAACATACCATCCTGACACGATGTACTTTTAATAAAAGAATCAGAAATATAGTCTACATCATAGCCACCTGCCATAATGGTTTGTATCGTCTTGATAAACTTCGGCGCATACTGATCCATCTTATGAATATCAAAGCCAACAAAACGTCCTGGAATGTCATTCCACATATCATAAACCGGAAGATAAACCAGGAAATCATTATCAGGCTTACCTAATTGAAGAAAAGACTGACAACGAGTTATATACTCAAAGAAAGCCGGCGCGTCACGCCATATCGTATTGGTGGGCGACATGTTTATCGTAGCATAAAATAGCCAACCAGGCCAGGCTGCTTCTTTCGGAGAATAGGGGGTACCATGAAAAAATGCGTGATTTACACCCGACACAAACATCAAATCCATATCAGGCTTACACTGTGAAAGAGAAGTACGAAAATGCTCTGTCAACCAGGTAAATGTTTCAGAAGAAGTATAAGGTTTTCCTGCAATATGTGCAGCCGAGGAAGCATACTTCAGCATGGAAATATCCGAAAAATTAGGACGTGTAAGTGAATCACGCCTCAATCCCCTGATATGAAAATCAGTCAATCCAAACCCTTCACACTCAGGGATATCTACCGAAGCATACGTATCAATCAGATTGGCAGGAGATCCATGTGCCTGATTACGGGTAGTACTTCCATGCCCATGCGCCCATTTGGTCCATGCAGTCGTAAAGTTCTCAACCAGGAGTTCTCCCAATGTTTCCCTATAATCAGACACCAGTCGACGCGTCAGCTCAGTCCGTTCCGGTGAAATAAACTCTGGAAAATGATTTTCCAGCCGATAACCACGACGTGCAGCAAATTCTTTCAAGAATGCAGGAGTCCAATCTGCTCCGTACACCTCATACGAGTCATTGAAGAAGGTACGGGGAAAGTTGACCTTGTTTGTCTTAAAAGCCTTATCAAACTTCTCAAAGTAAGATTTTACGGACACCGGACTAAAATGATCCATAACATATCCTTCTCCCCCGGGAGCCGCACGCTTTACTTTCTGAAAAGTCCGCCCCACAAACAATGCCACCAGTTGCCAATCACCTGCCGGAGCATCCCACTGCAAATATCCGTCTTTTACTTTTTTGGTCAGATTTACTACTTTCCCATCTGTTCCATAAGCCATCAGACAATCCAGGTAAGCTACATCCCGCTGTTTCTGTTCTTTAGGGTCACGGATATTGATTTCCAACTTTACCGGTTCACCTCCCTTTACCTCATAACATTCAAAAATAGCTTTTGCTGCAGCTTGTGAAAGAGAAACCTCAGGGCCTCCGAAGGGCCATCCCGTTCCGGTATTCATATCAATGGCTATCCCGTTTGTCTTACCCACCTCCTGCGTATAGCGGAACATTTCCATCCATTCAGGCGACAGAAAACAGAGATTATGAGATTCATTTCCTTTTACCCCATAAATAGGCGTAACCTCCAAACTACCAAGTCCGGCCTTGCCATATTCCTTCAGGTTATAATTCAGATTATCTTTATCGACGGCACTTCCTAACCACCACCAACGGCTGCCAGGACGTGCTTCAGGCTTTACCTCTGGCCAGTTTTGTGCAGCCGCCCCCATCGCAGAGCACAAACAGAGAAAAAATAAGATGCTGTTCTTTTTCATGGAATTACAAATTAGGTTTCATACTTGCAAAGATAAAAGTTATCCTGCCTTTACAACTATAGGAATGTACAGATTCATGGATTTTTGTACGTCTGATACACAATCCTCCAAGCAAGATGTACATTATTCCATTCATTCATTTCATGAAGGTGCGTATCTTTGTAGAAAATAAATCAATGAACACGGATATGAAAAACAACTTTATCAGACTGACCCTACTTGCCAGCCTTTTCTGCAACGTGCCTGGCTTGCATTTGCAAGCGCAAGCCCCCCATCCGGAACGAATTTATCTTTCAGGAACCGGTATTGACAATACCGTGACATGGGACTTTCTCTGCTCAAAAGGACAAAACAGCGGCAAATGGAAAAAGATAGAAGTTCCCTGCAACTGGGAACTGCAAGGATTTGGAGAATATACCTACGGACGATGGTATACCATCAAAGGTGCCAAGCCAAGTGATGAAACAGGTATTTATCGTCACAAATTCGAGGCACCCAAATCATGGAGCGGCCAGCGGGTAAAAATTTATTTTGACGGAGTCATGACTGATACGGAAGTCTTGATCAACGGTAAACTGGCCGGAGAAATGCATCAGGGCGGATTCAACCGTTTTTGTTATGACATCACCGACTTAGTCACCCTCGGAAAGAAAAATACACTTGAAGTAAAAGTCGCTAAAGAATCTGCTAATTCATCCATCAACGCCGCAGAACGTAAAGCTGACTGGTGGCTTTATGGAGGAATTTATCGTCCGGTATGGCTGGAAGTTGTTCCACAAGTACACATTGAACACTTTGTACTCAATGCCGACCAGCATGGAAAGTTTCAAGCCTCATGTGAAATGTATGGCGATGCGAAAGGATATGAACTTCACGTATCGGTACGAGGTTTGAAAGACGGAAAAACCATCCTGACAAATACGGGAAAGTCTGCACTTTCCAAAAAAATTACAGACTCTGGCAAAGAACAACAGATAGAAGGACAGTGGGCAGACATCCAAACCTGGTCCACAGAAGACCCTAACCTATATGTAGCTCGCCTGGAATTAAAATCACCGGAAGGAAAAGTAATCCAGACACGTGAAACCAGAATCGGCTTCCGCACCGTCGAATTTTTCCCACAAGACGGAGTATATCTGAATGGAACCAAACTCGTCGTAAAAGGTATTAACCGCCATTCATTCTCCGTCGACGGCGGAAGAGCAACCAGTGCGGCCATGAGTCGTCAGGACGCACTTCTTATCAAGGAAATGAACATGAACGCAGTAAGGTCACACTATGCCCCCGACGAACATTTCCTGGATATGTGCGATTCACTGGGTATCGTATACATGGATGAACTGGCAGGATGGCAGAATTGCTACGATGAAAAAGTAGGAAGCAAACTGGTGAAAGAAATGGTACAGCGCGATGTCAATCATCCGTCCATCATCATCTGGAGCAATGGAAATGAAGGAGGATGGAATTATCAGCTGGATAAACTGTTTGCTCAATACGACAAGCTTCAAAAACGGCATGTAGTCCACCCATGGGCCGACTTCAACGACTTGGACACTCATCATTATCCGGCTTATCTGACAGGAGTAGCTCGCTTCACCAATGGCTATAAGGTCTTTATGCCTACAGAATTCATGCATGCCATGTACGATCAGGGAGGAGGTGCCGGATTACGGGATTTCTGGGATCGCTGGAATACGAACCCGTTATTTGCCGGAGGATTTATCTGGGTTTTCTGCGACGAAGCTCCCAAACGGAGTGACAAAGGAGGTATTCTGGATTCTGACAAGTCAAATGCGCCTGATGGAGTTGTTGGCCCTCGTCGTGAAAAAGAAGGTAGCTTCTATGCCATCCGTGCCCAGTGGTCACCTATCCAACTGAAACCACTGCTCATTACCTCTCATTTTAATGGCAATTTCCTGGTTACCAACGAATATACTTACACGAATCTGAAGGAATGCAAAATGACGTACAAAGTGTTGTCATGTGACACTCCATTGAAAGGTGTAACACAATCCGTTGAATTAAGCCACGGAGAAGTTACTCTTCCTGCTATCCAACCAGGAGAAACCGGCACAGCTCATTTCGACCTTCCAGACAACTTCCATGAAGGTGATGTACTGGAACTGGAAGCCTTCGACAAAAATGGACATAGCATCTGTAACTGGAGCTATCCTATCCGCCTGGTAAAACAATATTTTGACCGTAAAATGGCACAATCACCCATGACCTTGGAAGCACTTCCCAAAGCTACCGCCTCACGCAATGCCAGCCACATCGTATTGAACAGTGCGAAGGTAAGTGTAACGTTTGATGCCACTACCGGTATCATCAAGCAAGTAAAAGCAGGAGAAACAGAGGTCCCGTTCAAAGACGGTCCGGTAGCTGTAGGAATGAAAATGCGCTATGAGCCTTCACTCAGCTACGTGCGTGAAACACAAGAAGGAGCCATATTTTGTGCCAAATATAAAGGAGCAGCCGATTCCATTGTATGGCGCCTGACCGATCAAGGATTGCTTTATATGGATGCCATCCTACTAAACCGTGCCTCCGGAGGCGGAGGATTTGACGATGCCTTCATGGACACAAAAGTATACAATCTCGGATTGACCTTCTCTTACCCAGAAGCAAACTGTACCGGCATGAAATGGCTGGGACGTGGTCCTTATCGTGTGTGGAAAAACCGTATCCCTGGTACCAACTATAACATCTGGCATAAAGATTACAACAATACCATTACAGGAGAAAGTTTTGAAAATCTGATTTATCCAGAATTTAAAGGATATCATGCCAACATGTACTGGGCTACACTGGAAAGCGACAAAACACCGTTTACTGTTTATTCAAGAAACGATGGAATCTTCTATCACATCTTTACACCGGAAGAACCTGTAGGACGTGTTAGAAGAACCATGCCGCAATTCCCTGAGGGTGATATATCCTTCTTGCTTGACATACCGGCTATCTGTTCCTTCAAACCAATCGAACAACAAGGTCCGAACAGTCAACCTGGAAATATTCGCATCAAACAAGGAGATGAAGGATTACATTTGAACTTAATGTTCGACTTCCGCCCATCAGCTAATATCAACACTTCAAAATAAGAACAAACACACTGTAATAAAAAGCCGTCTTGCACTGCGAGACGGCTTTTTTACTTTTATACAAAAATCACGGTTTTCCGTGTTTTCCTCCCTCATAAGACGAGTTATATTTGACAAACAAAATTACAATGCAAAAGAGAAATGAAAACAACCGAGATTCAGCGATACAATGCAGCTCTTGAACGCTTAAGAAGACTTTTTGATGCAAAATTGGGCAAACCTTTACTCATCCAGACCTTTATGGGGAACTTACACGTGTTACGCTCAAATGATATTGGTTATTTCAAATATATTTCGACAAGAAAAAGCTGGGAGATAGCTTTGACAGACGGTTCTTTCCTCCGCCTAAAGGCTAATCTACGCGCCAAAGACTTATGTACATACAATGAAGAATTTGTGCAAATTCACCAATCCTACATTATCAATATGCACTATTTACACATGATACAGAATAACCGCTGCCTTATGACCCCTCCTTTTCATTATACAAATGAGTTATATATCTCCCAAAAATATAAAAGAGAACTGACTGCACGATTTTGCTTATTTTAGCCATAATATTTTTATTCTAAGTTATTCCAGACACACACATTCTATCTCATATTCCAGATGTTTTTTAGCTGAAATTTGTATATTCCACAAAAAAACGCTACTTTGTAGAACTCACAAAATTAGGTTACATGAAAAAACTTCTTTTCACATTAGGTATCTTTCTTCACACAGTCTTGTGCTTGCCAATACAAGCTGAAACAGCAACAATTGATAGTTTAAAACGCGAATTACAATTAGCAGAGCAAAAAAATTCTACCAAAGAGCAACTAATTGAGTTATATCAATTCTTAGGAGCTGAATATGAAACTCTAGACCATGATTCATCCTATCACTACATTCAAAAAGGACTTTCTCTTTATTCAAAACCGACTTTTGAAGAAGAAGGATATTTGCAGTTACTCAACTCACTGGCTAACTATCTTTTCATGGAAGGAAAAATAGAACAAGCTAAAGAGAAATTTAAAACGGTTGCAACACATGCTCCCCAACTCAAAGAAAGAAGATACGATCTGGAGGGTGTGGTAGAATCTTCCATTGGTGTCTGCTACCGTAAGTTAGGAATGTTCGACTCAGCCGTATATCACTATAACCGTGCCATCGACCTCTGTAAAAAAACAGAAAAGTACGAGGACATTGCTTCCACCTATTATAACATTGGCGTGCTCTACCATCTTAACAAGCGCTATGAAGAAGCATTGACGCAAGGTAAGCAGGCAGCGGAATACGCCCGAAAAGCAAACGATTCACTAATGGAATTATATGCCAGCAGTCTCATTGGAGGATGTTATAGCAGTATGGGTAAGTATGTTGAAGCAAGCCATATTTTAAAAAAAAATATCAACAAGGCATTAGAACTAAAATATCCTTTACTTGCCATGAGCTCCCTATCGCCTTTACTGAGTACCTATCAATTATGGAACAAAAAAGATTCCGTCAGGATTTTTCTAAAAAAAGGAGAAGAATTGATTCATAAAATCCCGGGAAACAGTCCGACAGCACTTGAATTTTATAGCACACAAGCCAGCCTTTATAATTGGATTGGAGAATATCAGAAAAGTCTCAGCATACTAACAAGCAATCCATTAATTCAAACTCAATTACCATACGATAAATATCACATTTTAACAGCACGTAACTATGAAGGATTAGGGAACTACCAAAAAGCATATCAGAACATGCAAGAAGTATGCATTTACCAGGATTCCATTTTCGGTGGAAAAATCAAGCATGAACTATCTGAACTGAATGAGAAATTACGGACAAGTGACAAAGAACTGAAAATTGCTCTTCTGGAAAAGACTCAGGCACAAGAACAAGAAAGCCGTTTACGCCATACCATCTATTACCTTACAGTAATCGGATTACTATTAATAGCTATTTCCATTCTGCTGCACAAACGGAAAGTGCAAAAGAAGGAAACCGAACTGATTGCTGCCCGCCAATACATAGAAGGCTTGGAAAATGAGCGCAAACGACTGGCTAAGGATTTGCACGACGGGGTATGTAATGACCTGCTGGGAGCCATTCTTCAAATGCAGCAACAAAGCTCTGCTGAGGATCTAAAAACAAATACCATTCAGACATTAGAAGAGATTCGTAGCGGCGTACGAGCCATTTCACATGAACTAATGCCACCCAATTTCCAGTTTACCGATCTGAATGAAATGTTAGCTGATTATTTCTCTAAAATGCAAGAGATTTCAGGAATTTCCATACAATATACTCCCTATCCTCACACGGATTGGTCAAGTATTCCAGAACATATAGGATACGAAATCTACCGCATCATGCAGGAAACGACCGGGAATATACTCAAACATACCCAGGCAAAGGTTATCTGTATCCAAATAGAAAAAAATACCACTTATCTTATTATTGAAGTACATCATGACGGGAACTGGAGTCCACATGCTGATTTATCTAAAGGAATAGGTTTGCGAACCATCAACGACCGGTTAAAAACTATTGCAGGAGATTACAAGATAGAAAAAGACAAGACTGGAGTGAATATTCATATTCAGGTGCATCTTCATTGAAAAAATCACGGTTTTCAGTGAAAATCTTTTCAATGAATATTTTTTTCTTTGCAGTGTAAAAATGCGACAAAATGACAAGTCCTAAAGCCAAAATACTATTAGTCGATGACCATACTCTTATACTGCAAGGCATCAAGCATGTAGTGTCTCAAATGCCTGAAATAGAAAAGGTATATACTGCCTCATCAGGAGCAGAAGCAATGCTTCTGATAGCCATGCAACCGTTCGACATCTATCTGCTTGATGTGGAACTTCCCGACACCAACGGGTTCGAACTGATAGAAACCATCCTGCAAAAGCACCCGGAAGCACGTATTTTGATTAATACCATGCATGAAGAGATATGGATACTTAAAAGACTGACTAAAGCCTCCATAAGTGGGGCCATACTAAAATCGGCAGATATTAATGAACTGACACTAGCCATCCAGACAATCTTAAAAGGAGGCCAATACCTTTGCAAACGATTCAAATCCATTTTAAACCGGATGCAGACAGAAGAACAGATAAAAGAACAGCTTACTTTAAGAGAAATGGAGGTATTGCAGGCTATTGCTAAAGGATTTAATACAAGGGAAATTGCAGAATTGCTGCATGTATCCAATAATACAATTGAAACTCACCGCAAAAGCCTCATGAGCAAACTGGAGGCCAGGAATGCCGTAGACCTTGTTCTGAAAGCTATCAACCTTGGAATAATACCTTTGGATTCCAAATAGCTTTAAATAAAAAATCCACTCGTTTTTAGGGCTCATATCCTTTTTTTCGTATATTTGGGCGCAATGAATCTTTGTATCACCTTAATATAAACGAACTATGAGTCTTGAAAAAACATTAGTAATTCTAAAACCCAGTGCCGTACAGCGCGGACTTATCGGAGAAATAACCCATAGATTTGAACGTAAAGGCCTGCGCCTGGCTGGCATGAAAATGATGCAACTTACGGAGGATTTGCTCAATGAGCATTATGCCCACTTGGCCGGAAAACCTTTCTTTTCTCGTGTAAAAGCTTCTATGATGGCCAGTCCTGTGATTGTATGTTGCTATGAAGGAGTAGATGCCATTCAGGTGGTACGCTCCATGACAGGAGCCACCAATGGCCGTGTAGCCGTTCCAGGTACTATCCGAGGAGATTATTGTGTAAGTTCACAAGAAAACATCATCCACACCTCAGATTCACCTAAAACAGCTATTGAAGAAATTGAAAGATTCTTCAAACCTGAAGAGTTATTCGAATATGACAGGGCAGTTATCGATTTTATTTATTACCCTGACGAATACAAACTTACCTAAAATAAAAACGATGTGGTAGCAATTTCTACCACATCGTTTTTATTTTAAATGTACTCCGTTTACTGTTACATTCCGAATCTGCAGATTGTGAATATAATCTTTACAAATTTCCCCTGACTTACGAGCTGTAATCTTTAAATTCTCAAATAGAAAATCAGACAGCTTATACTGCGTTTCATCCTTCTTCACCGCAAAAAGGACATCACAATCCAATTGAATATTACGCATCGTCACATGACTTGAATATGAATAAGGAACATCTTTCCTATCCTTTAAATCGAAAAACTGAGTCCAAGGCTGGGCAAACAAGAAATTAATGGCAGAGCCCGTAATATCTTCCAACTGAATATATTCATAATTTTGCGGCGTATCCGGACGCATCTTCAGCCAAAGCAAACGCTGTGCATGCTCTACCCGACAGCGTCTCACCAGAATATTGCGGTTATGTATAGACTCACTACCACAAGTCAATGCGCTATGACAGAATCCCCATACACAATCCTCTATAATGATATTCAGATTACTCCCGTTATTCACCTTATCTTGGTCTGCCCAAGGTCCTTTTCCACCCTTCAAAGCTATGGCATCATCATTTACAGACATATAACAACCTTTCACCAACACATTCTTGCACACATCAATATCAATAGCATCACTACTAGGTGCTTTCACCGGCGAATGAGGAGCAAAAATAGAAAGATTAAGCAACTTCACATTCTCACAACGATATAAATGAGTAGTCCAGAACGGAGAATTTTCCAATCTGACCCCAGACAACTGCACATTTTTTGAATCAGCAATATATACCAACCGTGGACGAAGTTCCTCCAAATTCGTACACTGGGGATTTACCTGTCGGCGCAACCAAAAAGATTTCCAAAAACGAAGTCCATTTCCATTTATCTTCCCCTCGCCTGAAAGTGTAAATCCATCCACTCCAATGACATTAACCAAAGCTGCAAAATACGTTAGATTCTGCCCTTCCAGACGGGTATCAATCACATCAAAATGACTAATGTCATCACTTCCTTTCAGAGTTGCTCCTTTTTCCAGATAAAGATGAGTACGAGGTCTGAAAAAAAGAGAGCCCGACAAAAAAGTCCCTTTAGGGATACAGATCACTCCTCCACCATCTTGAGCCGCTTTATCAATGACTGCCTGAATACGTTCTGTCTGTAAAATCGTACTATCATTTTGCACACCATAATTTGTGATACAATATTGCTTTCCCAGCTCTTTTACTGGTACCACCCGATGCTCTCTGAACCATTCTGGAATTGGTGTTCCATCCGGAAAAATTTCACTGGCAAATACACTGACGGCCATCCAGGATAAGCACCATAAAAGCCAGCCTTTTACACAATATCCCCTCATCTTCTGAATACATTAAAAACTAAAATAAATATGTAAGCAAAATAGAAAACTTTTTCGACAAGAAGGAATAGAGAATCATGCAATTACATGTCTTTTTGTACAAAAAACATCCATAAGAAGAGTCCAAGAGCATTTTTTGAATGATTTTCAATGTATTTGCATGATTTTCCATGTACAAATGTTCTTGTATCTCCTATCTTTGTTGATACAATTTCAGAACTAATACCTTTATTTAATTATGAGAAAGATTCTTATCGCATTTCTGTTTATAATGAGCTGGGGATTCACCACTTCTACTGCACAAAAACTACCACCACAAAAAGAAACACTGGAAGTGATGATTAAAGTAAATAAGTATTTCATGGAGAAATATGCAGATTACCGGACTCCTAGTTTTGTACGTAAAGTTACCCGCCCTAGTAATATCTGGACCAGAGGAGTATACTATGAAGGATTAATGTCTCTATATTCCATTTTCCCCCGCGCAGAATACTACGATTATGCATACAACTGGGCTGAATACCATGAATGGGGTATGCGAAACGGAAATACCACACGTAACGCTGATGATTACTGCTGTGGACAAACTTATATCGACTTATATAATCTTTGTCCCAAGCCTGAAATGCTGAAAAATATCAAATCCAATATGAACATGCTTGTCAATACTCCCCAAGTAGGAGACTGGACCTGGGTAGATGCCATTCAAATGGGCATGCCAGTACTAGCCAAAATGGGACACCTGACAGGAGAGCAGAAATATTTCGACAAGATGTGGGATATGTATGAATTCTCACGTAATCAGCTGGGAGGAAAAGGATTGTTCAACCTGGCAGACGGACTTTGGTGGAGAGATGCCGATTTCTTACCTCCCTACAAAGAACCTAATGGCGAAGACTGCTATTGGAGCAGAGGAAACGGGTGGGCATACGCTGCACTCGTACGTGTGCTCGACGAAATTCCTGCAAACGAAAAACATCGTCAGGATTACATCAATGATTTCTTACTCATGAGCAAAGCACTGAAAGCTTGTCAGCGTACAGACGGATTCTGGAACGTAAGTCTTCATGATGCCGGAAATTACGGTGGCAAAGAAACTACAGGAACTGCTTTGTTTGTCTACGGAATGGCATGGGGAGTGCGAAACGGATTACTGGATAAAGAAGAATATTTGCCCATTCTATTAAAAGGCTGGAATGCCATGGTAAAAGATGCGGTTCATTCCAATGGTTTTTTAGGTTACGTGCAAGGAACTGGAAAAGAACCTAAAGACGGACAACCTGTTACCTACGAAAGCGTCCCAGACTTCGAAGATTATGGAGTAGGATGTTTCCTGCTGGCTGGAACGGAAATCTACAAACTACAATAATAACATCAGATACAATAGGTAGAAATGTTTTATTTCTTTCCGTAAAAAGAAATGGGTGTGCCTTCTCGCACACCCATATTTTATTTGCTCAATGCACGGGAACGCTCTCCCAAATACCCGCCATGATGGCGCTTGCTATATTCTTCAATCGTAAAGCCAGTCTTTCGCATAGTTTCTACGACTAAAATATCTCCTATCACCGTCATCACAGTCGTAGAAGTAGTAGGCGTCATTCCTAACAAACAAACTTCATCAGGGTGCCCTGTAGCCAGACAAATATCTGCCGCTTCCGCTAACGGACTATCCGGATTTCCCGTGATAACAATTTTTTTCAATTCCGGATTTAGGCGTGCAGCCAGTTCGGTCAGTTCCACAATTTCCCTTGTCTTACCAGAATTAGAAATCAAAAGCAACAAGTCATTTTTTTGCAGAATGCCCAAATCGCCATGCTGTGCCTCACTCGGATGTAAAAACACAGAGGGGATACCCGTGGAACAGAATGTAGTGGCAATATTCATGGCTATCTGTCCAGCTTTACCCATACCACTGGTTACCAGTTTTCCGCCTTTCTCATGTACCTGTTCCACAATCAGCTCTACCGCCTTTTCATATCCGTCTGTTACCGGAATATTCAACACGGCCTGTGCTTCACGCTGTAATAAATCTTTTATTGATGAATTCATAAGATTATGATTAAATTATAATTTTATTCCAATAAACGGGTCAGTTCCTCCAGCGTATTCGCCACTTCAAAATAATTTTTCAACGGACGATGTGCAAAATGTGTTTTCTCCAAACGATTCAAGAAAGCCAGCATATCATTCCAAAAGCCTTCCACATTATAAAAGATAACCTTTTTCTGATGATATCCTATACTGCAGGCAGCCATCACATGAAATACTTCGTCCAGCGTACCGATTCCACCCGGCAAAGCTACCATTACTTCCGATTCCTGCAACATAATATCTTTCCGGTCGCTCAAGTTTACCGAATGAAATGTCACATCAAGCAAGTCGCTGACTCTGCCATGTTCCTCCAGTTTAGTGGGAATAACTCCCATTATCATAGCTCCGTTTTCTTTCGCACTTTTAGCAAGGACTTCCATCAGTCCTGTATTGGAGCCCCCGTAAACCAGCCATTTATAATGCTGGCCTAACCATGCGCCCAGCTCTCTTGCTTTTTCCATAAATACAGGATCTATCGCATCTGAGGCCGAACAAAAGACTGCAATTTTATTCATATATTAGTTTGAAATGTCATACTCTGCAAATATCTGCATTTTTTGAAGAAAGACAATAGGTATTTATTGTAAATTTGCAGCGAAAAAGAAATTACACTTCTTGAAATATGGCATATTCAACTTTTACTCTCTCAAATGGCTTACGACTTATTCATACTACCAGTCCTACAAATGTGGCTTATTGTGGCTTTGCCATCGACGCCGGCACACGCGATGAACTTCCGCAAGAGCAAGGTATGGCCCATTTTGTAGAGCACCTGATTTTTAAAGGTACAGAAAAGCGAAAAGCCTGGCACATTCTTAATCGCATGGAGAATGTGGGAGGTGACCTGAATGCCTATACCAATAAGGAGGAAACTGTCATTTATAGTGCTTTTTTAAAAGAACATTTCAACCGGGCTGCGGAATTACTGACCGATATTGTTTTCCACAGTGTGTTTCCAGCTAATGAAATCGAAAAAGAGGTAGAAGTCATTATCGACGAAATCCAAAGTTATGAAGATAGTCCTGCGGAACTTATTTTTGACGATTTTGAAGAACTGATTTTCCCGAACCATCCGCTAGGCAGAAACATACTTGGTAATCCAGAACTTTTACGCCAGTTCACGAGCGAAGACGCGCAACATTTCGTTCATTCCCACTACCAACTGGAAAACATGATATTTTTCGTTCAAGGAGATATTCCTTTCCAGAAAGTAATCCGTACGCTTGAGAAAGTGACTGCAGATATTCCCCGCTTTGAAAGAATAAAAGAAGCGCGCATGCTTCCTCCTGCCTACAAACCTAACCAACTAACCATTCACAAGGACACTCACCAGGCACATGTCATGATTGGAGGAAGAGGGTACCACGCTTATGATGAACGGCGTACAGGTTTGTACCTGCTTAATAATATTCTCGGAGGCCCTGGCATGAACAGCCGGCTCAACATCTCTTTACGCGAAAAAAGAGGATTGGTTTATAATGTAGAATCCAATCTCACATCGTATACAGATACAGGTACATTCTGTATCTATTTTGGTTGTGACCTGCATGATACAGATCATTGTATTTCATTAGTACATAAGGAACTTAAAAAAATTAGGGAAAATGCACTGACCTCTCTACAACTCGCAGCTGCTAAAAAACAAATCATCGGACAGATAGGAGTTGCAGGAGACAATTTTGAAAATAATGCACTCAACATGGGCAAATGCTTTCTGCATTATCATACTTACGAAGAAAAAGAAGAAGTATTCAAAAGGATTGAAGCACTGACCTCAACACAACTACTTGACATTGCTAACGAGGTCCTCTCCGAGAACTATCTTTCCACACTTATTTATAAGTAAATTCAGGCCGGATAATCCATTTTTTTTACCATTTAGTCACTGAATATAAACACATACTCCGTAAAGTTGTTTTTTGTCTTTTCATAAATTTCTAAAACTTCCTACATTCGGGAAAAATAAGGAAACTATGAAAAAGAATGAAATGATCAAAGGTAGATTGGAAGAATGGATTAAACAGAAAGGGTTCTTAAACTCCAGGCTTACCATCATTGAACTATGCAAAACCATAGGTATTAACAGGACCTACCTGTCAAACTACATCAATCATACCTATGGACTAAATTTTAATTTATGGCTTAATCACTTACGCATAGAAGAAGCCAAACTATTAATGGCACAACCTCCGAAGCGCAATTTGTCAGAAATAGCCGAACGAATAGGCTTCACTGATTTAGCTCACTTCAGCAAACAATTCAAACTTCAGGAAGGGGTCTCTCCGTCGGAATGGAGAAAGAATATGTAATAATACGCAACGGAGCGGCAGGAAAAGCGTAAAAATCACTATCTTTGTACGGTTAAGATAGGATAATTACATAAACTATATACACATGAAAATAGAAGATAAACTGACCGAATCTATCCTGAACGGTATAAAGACCTTATACAATCAGGAAGTTCCTGCCAAAATGGTTCAACTTCAGAAAACAAAGAAAGAGTTTGAAGGCCACCTGACACTGGTTGTCTTTCCTTTCCTGAAGATGTCTAAAAAGGGTCCGGAACAAACTGCACAAGAAATTGGGGAATACTTGAAACAGAATGAACCGGCCATCGCAAACTATAACGTAATTAAAGGTTTCTTGAACCTGACCATTGCATCTGACGTATGGATTGAACTGCTGAACCGTATCCACACCGATAACCAGTGGGGCATACAGAAAGCAGACGACAATGCGCCACTTGTCATGATTGAATATTCTTCTCCTAATACCAATAAACCGCTTCACCTGGGTCACGTGCGTAACAACCTGCTGGGAAGTGCGCTGGCTAACATCATGGCTGCCAACGGTAACAAGGTGGTAAAAACAAACATCGTAAACGACCGTGGTATCCACATCTGTAAGTCCATGCTGGCCTGGTTGAAATATGGTAACGGTGAAACTCCTGAATCATCAGGCAAGAAAGGCGACCACCTGATTGGTGATTACTATGTAGCTTTCGACAAGCACTACAAGGCTGAAGTGAAAGAGCTGATGGCTCAATATCAGGCTGAAGGAATGAACGAAGAAGAAGCAAAGGCAAAAGCCGAAGCTAATTCTCCGTTGATGCTGGAAGCACGCGAAATGCTTCGCAAATGGGAAGCTAATGACCCGGAAGTACGTGCCCTCTGGAAGAAGATGAACGACTGGGTATATGCAGGTTTCGATGAAACCTACAAGATGATGGGAGTAAGCTTCGACAAGATATACTACGAATCACAGACTTACCTTGAAGGAAAAGAAAAGGTAATGGAAGGTCTGGAAAAAGGACTGTTCTATCGCAAGGAAGACGGTTCTGTATGGGCCGACTTGACTCCGGAAGGTTTGGACCACAAATTGCTGCTCCGTGGTGACGGTACTTCTGTATACATGACACAGGACATCGGTACTGCCAAGCTGCGTTTCCAGGATTATCCTATCAACAAGATGATTTATGTGGTAGGTAACGAACAGAACTATCACTTCCAGGTATTGTCTATTCTGCTCGACAAATTGGGCTTCGAATGGGGTAAAGACCTCGTACACTTCTCTTACGGTATGGTGGAACTGCCGGAAGGAAAGATGAAGAGCCGTGAAGGTACCGTAGTAGATGCCGACGACCTGATGGAAGCCATGATTGAAACTGCTAAGGAGACCAGCAACGAACTGGGCAAACTGGACGGACTGACTCAGGAAGAGGCAGACGACATCGCACGCATCGTAGGTTTGGGCGCCTTGAAATACTTCATCTTGAAAGTGGATGCACGTAAGAACATGACTTTCAACCCGAAAGAATCTATTGACTTCAACGGAAACACTGGTCCGTTCATCCAATACACATACGCACGTATCCAGTCTATTCTGCGTAAGGCTACAGAAGCCGGACTCAGCATCCCGGCTGTCATCCCAAGCGGTATTGAACTGAGTACAAAAGAAGAAGGTCTGATTCAAATGCTGGCAGACTTTACCAACGTAGTGAAACAAGCCGGAACAGATTACAATCCATCTATTCTGGCAAACTATGCTTACGACCTGGTAAAAGAATACAACCAGTTCTATCATGACTTCAGCATTCTGCGTGAAGAAAATGAAGCCCTGAAAATATTCCGTCTCGCCTTGAGCCAGAATGTAGGCAAAGTAGTCAAGCTGGCTATGGGCTTGCTGGGTATCGAAGTACCTGAACGCATGTAATCACAATCTTGTATATCAAGTGGCTGGCAAAAGGGTAAACCACACTCTTTTTGCACAGCCACTTTCTTTTTAAAGACCATCTTATGGCTAAAAAAAAATTCTACGTAGTCTGGAAAGGAGTGAATCCGGGCATCTATTCTTCGTGGACCGATTGCCAACTGCAAATACAAGGCTATAAAGGAGCCATATATAAGTCATTCGATTCACAAGAGGAAGCTGAACATGCTTTCGCGACTCCTGCACATCAATACATGAACCGCCACCGTGCATCAGCTTTAGAAAAGCCTGAGGCACAACTCCCCGAAAACTTCAATTTAAACTGTCTGGCAGTAGATGCTGCTTGTAGCGGTAACCCTGGCCCCATGGAATATCGCGGAGTGTACCTGCTGACAGGACAGGAAATATTCCATTTCGGACCGGTTTACGGTACCAACAATATCGGAGAATTCCTGGCCATAGTCCATGGACTGGCACTTCTTAAACAAAAGAACCTGAACATGCCTATCTACTCCGACAGTCGTAATGCCCTCTCTTGGGTGAAGCAAAGAAAATGCAAGACCAAACTGGAACGAACCGAGAAAACAGAAGCACTCTTCCAGTTAATTGAACGGGCAGAAAAATGGCTGAAGGAAAACACTTATACCACTCCCCTGCTCAAGTGGGAGACTGACGTATGGGGAGAAGTCCCTGCTGACTTCGGACGTAAATAATCAAAAACTTAAACAGATGAAAAAGAGACTTACATATCTGGGATGTTTTTTCGCCAGCATACTGGGTTACTTCCTGCTTCAGAAACCTGTCTTTATGCTCTATAACGGTGCATGCGAGAAGGGAACAGCTTTCATAGACTACCTTCGGGTATTGTTCCATGGCTTTACACTTGACGCAGCAACCACCGGATACCTGACGGCCATCCCCTGGCTGGCCATTCTTTGCAGTATATGGTTCCGCCGTTTCCCGTTGAAAAAGATACTTATCGGCTACTACGTTTTAATCAGTCTGGCTACCACACTTATCTTCATCGGCGATATGGCCTTGTATCCATTTTGGGGATTCAAATTAGATGCTTCCATCTTCCTCTACCTGGATTCTCCGAAGAATGCCATGGCCAGTGTATCCTTTGGATTTATTCTGATACGACTGCTGTGTATCCTCATCTTATCAGCCTTGGTGACATGGGGATTATATAAGATCACACCAGACTGTCTGCCACAAGTCCAGAAGCGTATCACAGGCAGTTTGATAACTCTGCTTTTGGGAGGAGTTATCTTTATCGTCATACGAGGAGGTGTAACCGAATCAACCAGCAACGTAGGACAAGCCTATTTCTGCAATGACGAATTTCTGAATCATTCCGCCATCAATCCGGACTTCAGTCTGTTGTCTTCCATCAGCAAAACCACCGACTTTTCCCAGCAGTTCAATTTCTTCGATGAAGAAAAACGGGCAAGTTTATTTGAAGGATTGTATGCTGATACAGGAGAGAATGAAGTTTCATTACTTACCACCAACCGTCCTAATGTATTGATTATCCTCATGGAAAGTTTTGGAGGAGTATTCGTAGAATCATTAGGAGGAATACCCGGTGTCAGCCCGAATCTGGAGCGCCTGAGCAAGGAAGGAGTCTTCTTTACTAATTGTTATGCCAACAGTTTCCGAACCGACCGAGGTACGGTCTGTACCTTCAGCGGATACCAAAGCTTCCCGACGGTTTCCGTCATGAAATCTCCCGCCAAAAGCCGCACCTTGCCTTCTATTGCCGGGAAACTGCGGGAACAAGGCTATGCCACAGATTTTCTGTATGGAGGCGATATCAACTTCACCAACATGAAGAGTTATTTGCTGGGCAGCGGATACCAACAGTTGACAGCAGATGTAGATTTCAGCATGGAAGAACGGAAAAACCCATGGGGAGTAAACGATGACATTACTTTTGAGTACCTCTACCGCCAGATAAAAGAACGGGATACTGACCAGCCCTGGCATACGGCCTTCCTCACCCTGAGCAGCCATGAGCCGTTTGAGGTACCCTACCATCGCCTGAAAGAGAAAATTCCTAATGCTTTTGCTTTCACTGACGATTGTCTGGGGAAATTTATCGACAAACTCAAGACGCTTCCTCAATGGAAGAACTTACTCATCGTGTGTCTGCCAGACCATGGCTACTATTATCCGGAAGAAGGACTGGTGCATGACCCACGTATCCACCACATTCCGATGCTATGGTTAGGAGGCGCCATTAAGCAGCCTATGGTCATTGACAAACTGATGAACCAAAGTGATATGGCCGCTACCCTGCTGGCACAATTGGGAGTCAGCCATAAGGAATTCAACTTCAGCCGTAACGTGTTAGGCAAAAACTACAAGTACCCGTTTGCTTACTATACCTATAACAACGGATTTGCCTTCCGCGACAGTACCGGTACCACACTGATTGATAACAATTCCGGCAAGACATTAATAGAATCCCCAGCTCCGAACGAACGACGCACAGAACTGGGGAAAGCGATTCTACAATCTTCTTATGACGATTTAGGAGCGCGATAAATAGATTACTCCACAAACATCACTTTCGATGCATCACGCGGCTTGGCTGCCGGTGACTCATCTGGATATCCGAAGGCTATGCAATACAACAATTCATAGCCTTCAGGTATATTCAGGCGCTTCAGATAGTCTGCTGCCTGAGGCTCTGTCTTCATAAAGCGTATGGGGCTTCCCAAACAGCAGGAACCGATACCCATTGACCAAGCCGAAAGAATCATATTTTCTCCCAACAGTCCACAGTCTATCTGCGACATGTCATACGAAGTATCGTTGGCTATAAATACTACCGTAGGTGCATTGCGGAACATATTCTTGAATCCCGGATCTTCTGCCATTTTGGGATTCAACTTCTTATACACCTCCGTAATACCATTGATAAACTCCGGATTGTCTACCACGCGTACTGCCCACGACTGCTTATTTTGTCCGTTGGGTGCATAAATACCACAGTCCAGAATCATCTGCATTGTATCACGGTTTACCGGCTGCGGCAGATATTTTCGCACACTCCGTCGCGTCATGATAGTTTCAATCACCTGATTCTTAGCCGAAGACTCATCAACCGCAGGGGTCTGTTCCGTCTGCGTCTGTCCACCACAGCTGGAGAGGCACAATAACCCTGCTCCTAACATTGAATAAATTACTTTTTTCATAAACTCTTATTTTCACCTAGTTATTTCACCCCTAATTCGGCAAATCCCATCGGTTCGCCCGCACGAATCATACGCGTAGCCTTCAACTCTATATAACGGGCTTTTACCGGAGTAAAGAATACCGACTGCATCACCGGATTGTTCTGTATATTTGAGAACTCACCCGATTTGACCAGTTGATTCACTGCATCCTTGCTCAAGCCGACACGTATTTCATAATTGGCAATCAGACCCTTGTTAGGTTCACCCTGATCAGGCAAGAAATGAAGAGAAGAAACCAGTCGCTCCTCTTGAAGTTCAATCAACAAACGGTCACCTTCTACAAAACAAGTCGTCTGCGCCTGCTTGTCAGAAGCCTTTGCCGCCTCATCGGCTTTAACATCCGGCAAAAGATAAGGCAAAGATTCAATGTCTTCCACCTTCTCTACAAATGAATCAGACACATTACCTGCATCATACACTCCCACACTGCTCAAACAAAGCGGACCACGCGCATCTGTAATCCGGATACGTATACCCTTTGTTTCCACCGTTTCAAAACGTAACAGACGTTTGTATCCAATGGTAGTCGTTTCTTCATTCAGTTTCACCGGAAGCCATGTATCTTTATCAAGATATTCCACCACAAATGCCTTTACACGCTGTCCCAACGGAATATATTCCTGAAGCATCATACGGTTCATCCGAGTAGGCGTATCAAACGAGAACTCGATATCAGCTGTAGTTACCCCGTCTTCCGTAGCCCAGTAAGTATCAAAATTATCATCGGTCAAGGCAGATGCCACAAAATCTCCTCCACGTTCATTTGAAACCTTGGGAGTCATTCCTGCCACCAAATTCGTCTTCAACTGCTGCTGAATCATCTCATGGAAACGAACCGCATTGGCAGAATCTACCGGATGAATCAGTCCTCTCCGGTCTACTGGGAAGTTCAACAACAAAGTGGCATTATGCCCCACACTGCGGTAATACAAATCCACCAGCTGATCCGGACTCTTTACTCTGTCATCTTCCTCCGGATGATAGAACCATCCCGGACGGATAGACACATCACACTCTGCAGGCACCCACTGATTTCCATCCGGATGTCCATACTGCAATTCATAGCTCTTATCATATCCCGGATGCACCTCTCCCTTTCGTAGGAATGACCAGTTGGTAGCCCCAGCAAAACCTTTCTCGTTACCTACCCAACGGCAACCAGGTCCTCCATCCGAGAAAATGATGGCCTGAGGCTGAATACTGTCCAGCATTTCATAGATACGAGGATAATTATAATAGTTCTTGCGATCAATGGTACGTATATCCTTGGCACCACCATACCATCCGTCACCACCATTAGCACCGTCAAACCATACTTCAAATACAGGTCCGTAGTTCGTCAGCAAGTCATGTAACTGCGCATAAAAGTAAGGCAAATACTCAGGCGTACCATAATTAGCCTGATGGCGATCCCATGGCGAAAGATAAACAGCAAACTTAAGTCCATATTTCTTACAAGCCTCCGACAATTCTTTCACCACATTTCCCTGTCCGTTTTTCCACGGAGAGTTCTTTACACTATAGTCTGTACCTTCAAACGGCCACAAGCAGAATCCGTCGTGATGTTTGGCAGTAAGAATCACTCCTTTCATACCAGCTTTTACCAGTGTCTGCGCCCATTGCTCACAATCCAGATTCGTCGGATTAAACGTTTTCGGATCCGTATCTCCATATCCCCATTCCCGGTCATTAAAAGTATTCAGGCCAAAATGGATAAAAGCATACGTTTCCATCTGCTGCCATTCCACCTGCTTGGGTTCAGGCACAGGAAGAATCGGTTCAGGCGGAAGCACCTTTCCGGACGTACACGACAAGCAACAAGCCACAACTGGAATGGATAGAAGATGAATAGACTTTCTCATAATAAATTAGATTTACGAATTAAAACTACGACCAAAGATACAAAAAAAGCGGCTTCCCGAAGGAAACCGCTTTCATATTTAAGATTTTGTAAGTCTGAATTACAATTTCGGACCAGCAGCAACCAAAGCCTTACCAGCTTCGTTACCTGTAAACTTAGCGAAGTTCTTGATGAAACGTCCAGCCAAGTCTTCAGCTTTCTTAGTCCATTCAGCAGCATCAGCGTAAGTGTCACGCGGATCCAAGATCTTCGGATCAACACCCGGCAATTCTGTCGGAACAACGAAATCGAAGTAAGGAATAGTCTTAGTAGGAGCTTTTTCGATAGAACCATCCAGGATAGCGTCGATGATACCACGAGTATCACGGATAGAAATACGTTTGCCAGTTCCGTTCCAACCAGTGTTAACCAAGTATGCTTTTGCACCAGTCATTTCCATCTTCTTAACCAGTTCTTCTGCATATTTAGTAGGATGCAAGCTCAAGAAAGCAGCACCGAAGCAAGCAGAGAATGTCGGAGTCGGTTCAGTGATACCA